>Ga0131853_10001038_pt1 | contig 50484 bp, 36 predicted proteins | sample TergutLab28metaG_FD_92764 | JGI IMG/M metagenome (GOLD analysis project Ga0131853, IMG submission 92764) | Labiotermes labralis P1 segment gut microbial communities from Petit-Saut dam, French Guiana - Lab288 P1 (version 2) (version 2) | ecosystem: Host-associated > Arthropoda: Insects >...
AGGAAGATTGAGATGGCTGGGACATGTGGAGAGGATGAGTGAGGAAAGGGTGGTAAAGAGGTTATATCAGAACACTCCAAAAGGAAGTAGGAGTGTAGGAAGACCAAGGTTAAGGTGGATGGACGATGCATGGGAGGACCTGAGGAGGATGGGTGTCACAAACTGGAGGATACGTGCACACAGAAGGGACGACTGGAAGATGGTCGTGAAGGAGGCCAAGGTCCTTCAAGGACTGTAGAGCCATGGAGTAGTAGTAGTAGTAGTACAAAATTCCAGCAATGACTGTGACCCAGTGTGCAAACCTGCAAAAGCAGGCATGTGATATAAAATATAACAACATGAAAGAGCACAGGTAGTTCATTGTACAGACAGCTACATTGGATGAATGGCAAATAAGAGTTTGGCTTCCAGTAGGAGCATGGATTTTAATCTTGTTCAAAGGGTGCCCACACTCTGTAGGGGAGGGGGGAAAGCATGTTGGGTTTGAAATTAAGAAGATAAGGGGCAGCAGCCTGCCATAAAACTGTGAGTCCTGTATACTGCTGTATACAGTGTCACATTGCAGAAGGCACTTATGTTCAAACTCACTGTTAGAACTGACATATTGGTGTTACCTAAGGTAATAATTCTATAAGGATATAGCAGTCATAACACAACTATATTATCAGGTGTATATAACTTATCAACATCAACTACATGTTTCGGCCATTGCTGCTGTGGCCATCATCAGGTTGGATACAATTTATCAGAGAAGCTATATAGATATGATATAAAACAACACTTATTAGTATAGTTGAATATTGGTGTTAGTTTCCAGTGGCATGATACAGCCAGCCATCTTGTTCAGGTTATGTGTCATTAATTCTTTGTGGGAGTTTAGATAGCTCAGGTGGTAAGAGTGACTAGGTTATATGATGAACAGCTGAGAAATGAGATTTGCCCTTATTCTATACTGTCTTGACCGGCTGGGGACTGGGCAGCCTGCTATACAATGAGTACCAGGGCTCTTTCTCTGGGAGTACAGCAGGCAGGGCAGTAAGTTCTGTCTACATAATGCCAAGTGTAAAAATGCACAGAGCTGCAAGTATGTGTTGACTGTTCCATAGTCAATTCATGGCATGGTGCTTAATTCAGCACAGGGACAACTTCATATTTTTTTATCTTCAAACTGTGAATCTTGCCTTGTTAATTGTCTGTATGGAGATCGCACTGAAAATGTCAAGAAGTTTGTTTGTTTGTTTGTTTTTTCTTTTTTCTTGTTTCCTTACAAATTTATCTTTTGGTTGATGACACCTTGTTGAGGCTGGCTGATTTCTTGATTTTTCAGCACCATTTGCTGTCTCCCTCTTTTGAGTGAATTGATTAATACACCTGGTCATCTTATTTGTAATACTGTGTCAAGTTTATTATGTATGGAGTTCAGTTGAAAACCGAATCCAATTGCACAACAAGCTTAACTTTCTGACCAAATTTATGAAGCATAGACTTTAAAGTACTGTAATTTTTGTTTGTTTGTTACAGTTGCCCCCCACGCACATTTCTACCTGCTTTGTGCCGCATCTTCCTGGATGAGTGTGCTCCTGACAATGTGTTGGAGGTTACAGCACGAGCGATCACATACTACCTGGATGTTTCAGCAGAATGCACACGCAGGATTATTGCTATGGATGGTGCTGTCAAGGCTATTTGCAACAGATTAGTGGTTGCAGAATTAGCATCCCGTACAAGCAAGGATCTTGCTGAACAGTGCATTAAGGTACAGAGTGTATTCATGTGAACCTGATTATAACAACATGAGTTTTATGTGATACCTGATCTAGAGTGTCAGTTATTCTGTGGTGCCAATTAATTCCTCACTATTAACCATAACATTATACTCCCCAGTTAGAGCAACACTCGTTGATAGTGATACAAAATATTCATTACCTTTCATGATGTTATAACGTATTTCGGCTGTACTTCAATCACAGCAGACTCTGGTAACTGATTATTTCTTTATTCTTGTTTTGTTTTGAACATGTGTGTCTTTATAAATACATATGCATGTGTTAGTAAACATACACATACACTCGAGGCTGGGGTAATGTAATCGGTGTAGCGATTTGCTAAAGGGTGGACAGTCTTGGGGATTGAATCTCGGTAAGGGGTGAAATTTTTTGCACCCATCTAGACCAGCCCTGAGACCCGCTGAGCTTCCTGTACGTTGAATACCAAGTCATTCCCAAGGTAATGTGGCCAGGGCACGGTGTTAACCACCTACCCCCACCTAGTGCCGAGGTTAAAGACAGATTAGAGTTATATGTCTACTGCCCTTGTATGTTCCTTCATGGCCTGTTGTAGGGTGACCTTTACCTTTTACACATACACTCAGTGAATGGCCCTTCACATTGATGGGATATAAGAAGCTGAAATGTTGTGACACTCATTTATTCCTAACATACACGACATGTTTCAACCTTCAGTTTTGACCATTGTAGCCCTGATGGTGGCCAAAATTGTAGGCTGAAATATTAATGTTTGTATTAAAGAAAGCTGGCCAAAAGGAAAGGTCAGAATAGTATATTCAAAGTATTAAAAGAACTTTTCTTTTTAAGTTTGAGAAATGTGTTATTATTTGGCAGGTTTTGGAACTAATCTGCACTCGTGAGGCTGGAGCTGTCTTTGAGGCAGGTGGTCTGAACTGTGTGCTCTCATTCATTCGTGACAATGGTTGCCAAGTGCACAAGGATACCCTGCACTCTGCTATGGCTGTAGTTTCTAGATTATGCACCAAGATGGAGCCACAAGACCCCTCCCTCCCCACATGTGTCGAGGCCCTTTCAACCCTCCTCAAACATGAGGATAGCCATGTAAGTAAGAGTTTCTTGTAATTATGTAATTATTATAACACATTCTTTGTTTGAAAGAGGTCAAGCTTACAGTATGTGCATAACAGGGAAATGTGTTGATTTGTGTGCTGTAGGCCAATTGCTTGACATTTTGATATAATTTGGTATTCTGGAAACATCATTTGTGTCTCGATTTGTCCAACAGAACATAATTAGGCTTTATCAAATATCTGACAGTAAAACTGCCCATTGTACACAAGCACATGAGTAGCAGGCTGGTCAAAGAGGTGAGTCATTGGCTTTTCATGTAAAAGGTTAAGTTCAAGTCTAGTCAGATCTACAATAAAGTTTCTTGTATGCATTATTCATTCCTGCTTATTTCTTCTAGCACTGCCAACAAGCTGTGAATGTGATATAGTTATATACCAGGCCGTGGTATTACTATGTTTACGTATTAGCATCATTTTCCGCAACAAGTTGGAAATTGTGCCCACTTGGATCTTATTGTCTCAGAACTTTGTCTGTTCTGTTCATTTTTCTGTGGATCCTCTAGCAAGCAAGGCCTTCTCTGTCTGTTGCAGCCTTTTCCAAACTTTCTGCACATGGGTTTCCACCCATGTTTATCCTTTCTTTGATCTGTTGTTTCAGTTGTGATCTTGATTTTCCCCTTGCTTCTTACATTTTGTCATATTTTAAGTTTTATTTAGTAGCATTTTCCCATGGAAGCCATAATAAAACAGTATTTGGTACTTCCATTATAAATTTGGGTCCTAGTTCTAGCCACTTGTGTAGGGGCCAGGATGGTCAAAGACCATACCTGGAGTCATAAGGCATGATACATGACATAAAATATAAAGTTCATTGGAGATTGTAATTTTTTTAAGTACTTTTAACTGTTTACAGTATATTGGCAAAATATAAGGAAGTTTAAACAAATAAGTTGACAAACACACTGGTGACAAGAACTTTATTCTGCCTTTGATGTACACATGGTACATGGGTAGCAGTTGGTACACATCAGACTTCCACATATTAACAAATGACATTTTAGCATTTGTTGTACCATGCCACAAAGATTTGTATCCCAGTATAGAAGAAATCAGTGTCAAATGTCTGTAGCCAGGAGTGCACTTCATGTTGGCATGTTACAAATTGTTTGTTAGCCAGGTGCTGCTTAAGGTGTCCAAAGAGGTGGAAATCAACAAGCCCCATCCCATTGACCACTTACAGCTCTGTGGCTGGGAGGTTATGGACTGCCTTCCTTGCAGTCCTGACCTCACACCATGCTGAAAATGGCTTATTGCATTAGTTTTGTTGCTTTCCCTCACAGGTTGCAGATGGAGCTCTGAGATGCTTTGCATCACTAGCTGACCGTTTCACAAGGAGGGGTGTAGATCCAGCACCCTTGGCGGAACATGGATTGGTATCAGAACTTCTGACGAGGCTGTCAAATGCAGCAGGTCCAGCCACATCCACTTGTGCAGGACCAGGTGAGTTTGGAGCCATGGTGATAGCTATGATATGATAATCACCATCATCATCTTCTTGGCCTCCTTCTACTCCTTCATCGTATACCCAGTATTGTGTATAGATATCATATGACTGTTTCAAATACAATCTTTGTATGCAGAATATGACATGCACTGAGGTCAATTCAGGAGAGCAGTTGAATATTTAGGAAGTGTACTGAGTCCTTGACTCGAGGCTGTTACCACCATGGAAAGCTTAAATTGCTGGCTGGGACACTGGAAAAGGGGGGGGGGGGATGTTTTCTCCATGCCAGGAATTGAATCTTGATTCCTCTTAATCACTTCACCACATACTTTCATGCCTTAGTTATGTGGAAGATAATGGCTCAGCAGTGGTCAGCTGACACTATAAACCATATGGTCTTGGGGCAGTTGTACCTGCTGAAAGATTATCAGCGCCACTTTGAGACTCAGTGAACCTCCCTATATTTTTTGTTATATGCATTATACCCAATACTAAGAGTATATCTGTTTGCTTAGGAACACCTGGTGTGAATACCACCACCACCACACCAGAAACAAAGTCATCAGCTTCTGTATCGACCATAATCAGTCTGCTGTCAACACTTTGTCGAGGTTCCCCTAGCATCACCCACGTAAGTAATACAGCTATAATCATGCACACTTAATGTCTAAGTTATTGGTCATAGAACGCTAATATTCCTGTCCTTGCTTGTTGCAGGACCTCTTAAGATCTGAATTGCCAGATGCTATTGAGAAAGCTCTGAAAGGAGATGAAAGGTAAGAATATATCTGTACATAATAACATTGCATTTAATTTTGAACAGGAGTATGGGGACTGTGACTTGTGGGCCAGTGAATGTTTGGTCCAGCCTGTATGGATATTTACATGTTGACAGTAGAGCTCTTTGTGAGTCATCTAAATTCTTGTACGTGTACAAGGTGTAGAGGAGTTACTGTTGGTATAAATAATAAACCAAATAGGCAGAAATCAAGGTTTCGATGATAAATCAAATGTTCTGTTCCCTGTTACACATATATGTACCATAAGTATGAGTGGGTGTGAGAAAGTGAAAAGTCACCTGCTCCGGATTAGGATCATTGGATTTTTTAGTACATTCAGAACACTGGACAGAGTTTAGTACAGGTCTCAGTTTGTCTGGGATGTGAAACAATTTTACTGGGTGGTTGGTTGGTGCCCTGTGTTTAGAGACTACATGGTGATCTCATCTTTAAGGGACTTACTGTCCAGTGAAGAGCAGTACAAGTTTTTTCCAGTTTGCAAAGAATACTGCACTTAAGCAAAACTTGCTTTATGGAGAAACATTTTAAAATTTAATTTGCACTCAGAAATGAAATTATTGGAGGAACAGGCTGATTATGTGTTTGAGTATGTATGGGCATGGGTGTAGTTGGTGCATATGTGGACGTGCATATGTGCATGCATATGCGCGTTTGGCGGTCACCTTTGTTGCGAAGTGGTGGCGTTTTGTAGTAGTTGAATTGTTTGACTACCTGTGGAGTAATGTTGTGGTATAGGTTATAATAATATGACAGTCCTACACATTTATGTTGTTTTATGGCATTCTTAAAATTTATTTCATGCAGTGGTTGAGCTAACAGCAAAGTGCTACACATAGGACAGTGTTACACCCTTTTCTGTGTCTGTTTTTTTTTACTGCTTCTTTCATTGCTGAGACTGTGACATCACACAGAAAGGTGAGGTAATCTGTGTGCCAAGGTAGTGCTTTAGTGATAGGTCACCAAGTTTGAAAAATATGTAATTCTATACTTGTTTCATGACAGGTGTTCTCTGGATTCCATGCGGTTGGTGGATCTGCTTCTGGTACTGTTGTTTGAAGGTCGCAAAGCTCTCTCTCGGACCGGTGTGGGGTGTGTTGGAGCAGGTCAGTTGCTACCAAGATTACGTCGTATGGACAGTGCAGGAGAGAAGTCTCACCGACAGCTCATCGACTGTATTCGCAGCAAAGATACAGATGCTTTGGTGGAAGCCATAGACACTGGAGGTATGCTTTACACTTGCCACAGTTCTCTTATAGGTTTGTTTGTTTTTTCTGCCATGTAAAAAGAGAACTAACTGTTGTTACAGTAGGCATTCCTGCCGTGTTTGCCATTTCCCAGGAAGAGTGACATATTTAGGACTTACTGTGTGAGAAGGGAGGAACTGGAGTATTTTAAAAATTAATTACCAGAACCATATTTGATTATACAGATTTGCAAATGAATTATGTTGTTGATACATATGTTGCTGTCATGTGAGTGGGTCACTATAAATCTTGCTGATAATAAAATTTCTTATGCATTTGTTTTGTGTGGTAAAAACCCACATGAATTGGCATTGAATTGTTGAGCCTTCAGACAGGTTTTGTGTGGCAGGATGGCTCTTAACATTTATCCTACTGATTGATTCACTAGATCATCATTACTGAATGTTACAGTAAAGTAGGTAACACTCCTGTCTGAGATTTTCCAGGATGTTCATCACCCTTCCAAGCAATAGCTGGGATAATATTGCAGAGCAGGTCACAGATGTTGCGTTCTATAGCCTGTCCAGTTTTTTTATTCATTAATCTAGCATTGTATGTTGTATAGTCTGAGTTATGGACATTGTCACTAAAGAAACAGTAAACAGGTAAATGTATTGTATTTGACTAGATGTAAGGTAAAAATGATACTATGAATCTTTGTGCAGTAAAGCTGCTACTTAAACATGATGTGCATTTCACATATTACACTACCTAATTCTCTTATTTTTCAGGCATTGAAGTAAATTTCATGGATGATGTAGGCCAGACGTTATTGAATTGGGCATCCGCGTTTGGAACTCAGGAGATGGTAGAATTTCTTTGTGATAGAGGTGCGGATGTGAACAAGGGTAAGCCAGCTATCCCGACACGTTACCACTCATGGGTTTGACTCATATTCACAGCTTTCTATATGTCCTTTCTTTTGGAAAGCAGGATGCTTTTAATTGCATCTATGGAAATTTATTCTGCTCCAAATTTGAGATTTTCCAAAATGAGCACACTGTTGTTTAGGGATATGCATGGTAATACCTATCTACTGTAGTTGGTGGTGGTATATTGTGAAGCCTTGTGTGTGGTTACAGTGCAGTGAAATTCTTATATATTGATTTTGCTTTTTTGTTACATAAGGGGAGATTGGTTTATAGAGTAACAATGTCCGTTACTGTCTGTGTTGGAGGTTTGTGTGTGTGTTCGCAACTTCTGATGATTTTTATTGAGTGAGTTAATTTACTCCATAACCTCTGTAACATGTCATGGTTGGTTCAGATAGTGGATAGGACCTATCTGTTCTGATGACTGAAGTTTGCAGATTTCCTACAGCCCTCGAAGCATAATTGAGGAATTTTGTAGGACACATGAACATATATTCAAGGAAAATTTAATGTTATTCTTATGGCCATTTTGGTAGGACCTATAAAGACATGAGTACAGTAAAAAAAAATGTAGGTCGACAGAATGTGAAGTAAGGCTTCACTTTGTCTCTGGAAGTAATATGTTCCATTAGAAGGTTTTAGGTAACTACAGGATATTGTATGGAAAGTATTACTTCTTAATACACTTTTATTGCAAATGTCATGGTAAGAAAATGGTTTAAACTTAGTGATATAATGGTACAGAATGACATCACTGGGAGGTAACAGAACCAGCTCTACCCCTCATAAATGGGTTCTTTTCCTTTGCCGCAGTAGGCCGAGAACAGAAAGGTCAAACAGACCATACTTGGAGGTGCTCAAATAACCATCCAACCTCCTCTGATGTTTCACATTCTTCAGTTCTTACTGATTGGCTTTTGAACACGCAGACACACCTACATGACGGCTGTTCATAGTCTAGCAATCTCTATAGTTTGGAAGGTATCAGGTGAGGCAGTAGTCAAATGGCTCTATATTCATCATGTTACATGTTACAGGAACAAATGCTAATGTCATTATTCCACAAAATTGAATTTTTCAAATGTGTCAGTTTTTTTTTAGTTCCCCCTGGTAAAGTACTATTATTGAACTCATTAAGTGTACACATGTTAATATTTTACATGTACACACCCAAGGTTTGACAGTGATGGACTTTGTTACTCTTCATTTGTAGTTTTTTTAGATAATGAGGTGACATTGCCGACTTAGAAGTCTCCTTGCTAACTGGACAGTTGAGTATTTTACAAACATTTTGAAGTTATAAATATGCTTGGACTTAGCATGCTCTCCAAACACATGAGAGTTTGATCACGCCTCAGTGTATAAAAGACACATTCCAGTACACTACGGACTTAATTTTCAGAGAATCTGACTGTGGTACTGATCACTGTCTCATGGTTTCAGAAATTAGGGAGAGACTGTCAGTAAGTAAATATTAAAGTCTGACACTTGTTCAGACACTTAATTTTGAGAAGCTGAACAGGGAGGCAGTCCAAGATTGCTAAATGTGAAGTCCCTTATATGCCATGAAGGCACAGAGGGGAGTAGAGGTATAACTCCACTTATTCTCACCCTCGGCACTTGATGTTCAAAATTAATGAAAAATAAGAATCTCTTGACCATTTCAAGCATAAAGTTCATATTATAACATTTAAAGGTTTCATTACTACCCCACAAAAAATTCCACATCTCCTCTTCAAAGACCAACTGGTTATTGCTTTGCCAGCTGTTACAGAGTTACCGATGTCACAGAGACTGAAGTGAACGTAGTCTTGTCTGTAATGGTTGACCCTAGTTTCTTTGATGTTAAAAATGGTTTTGAAAAGATGAAATAGTGTTACTTGCCAAGTATAGAACAAATTCTGGCAGATTGACCTGAATGTGACGTAAAAATCTTATATTCTCACATCTGCATACTTCATAAATCTATATGATGTAAGGAATGTTGTTATGGCATTGGAAACAGTAATTATTATACCTGTTTCTTTCAAGTTAGGGAATACAAGCATAACATGACTTAAGGTACATCCACTCTACAAATCCTGGAAGCACTGCTGCAATCAGTGCACATTTCTTTGTATGCCCATTTGTCAGTTGTAGCCCTGCTGCTAGGTTATGGGGAAACACCAGCTATCTGGAGGACCATATTTACATTTTTGCCACATGGAATTTCGATTACACAAAATCAGACTTTAATTTCCGTATGTTTTATTTGATTCTGTGGTGTGACTGGAAGTATGCTTACTCAGTGTGGAGGTTCTGGATGCATCTGAATGGTTGTTAGCAGTGTCAAATCAGAATAAAAATTTTCCAATATCATATTTAATGAAAACTGGTTGGGTATAGGCTGACAATGATTATGATAGGAAGTCTGCAGAGATGCCAGTGTACCTAAGAATGGTGGTGAAACTGAGGAGTTAACATACAAAATGTCATTTTTTATTTATTTATTTATTTATATATATATATATAATACACATTGCAGCTCTTGAATATATGAGCAATATGATCATATAAATGTGTGTTTATTGGCACTGTAAATGTTTGTATATTGGACACGCAAATTTTTGCACCATAGGACAGCGTTCCTCGTCACTCCACTATGCGGCTTGTTTTGGTCGGCCAGCGATTGCAAAAGTGCTGCTTCGACATGGAGCAAATCCAGATCTACGTGACGAAGACGGGAAGACTCCCTTAGACAAGGCACGGGAAAGAATTGACGAGGGCCACCGTGAAGTAGCAGCCATTCTTCAGTCTCCAGGTACAGCAGAAGTGACTTTTTCCTCAGTCTGAAGATTATGACACAACCTCTTCCCCTCATTATTGCATTTAGTGTTAGGGGCCAGAATTTGACAGACAGTTCCCACCCAGTCGGTAACATTTCTTTTGTTAACCTAAAGGTTGAAGCAAGAGGCTATTAGCCTCCAAAATATACCATTGTATTAAAACCTAGGGAATGAAAGTGCTTATTATGTTACACAGAAATGGGTAATTGCAATGAATAAATAACATAGACTCTAATATAGCACATTTTGACCATAAGCTTTGACATAAATAACAGGTCTGTGGATGTGGTATAATCGGTTAGGTAACAACTGTTGAGCATGCTGTGTGTATATATAGTGTGCATTTTATAATTTTAATCTTATTTTATTTGTTACATTAATATTAGTTCATGTTGTTTGGCTTGAAAGTGTTCCCATTCATACTCATCTGACCCCTGATGTTGGCAGCCCACCAAAACATGTTTGACCTCTAATAATTATGTTTTTAATAGTTTACTGTGTTAGTATTTTATAGTTCTGTAGTAATATAGGGTAGCATTGATGCATTAGTGGTATGGTTTTTGTTTGTTACTGCAGGGGAGTGGATGATACCAGCTGAAAAGGAGAAGAAAGCCGATGCTGTGGAACCAGATGATAGCGGAGAGCCTAAGGGAGATCCAGAGATGGCACCTGTATATCTGCGTCGCTTGCTTCCTGTGTTTTGTAACACTTTCCAATCTACTATGTTGGCATCTGTCAGGTAGGGCATCTTGGTTTTAAGAGTAATTGTGTTCCAGTTTATTGTATTATGTCATTGCAGTCTCATGCTGTGTGACCTCGGTAGTTATAACATGTTTTCGAATAACCAAATGAAGAAAGCAAATTTTTTGTTTATTCCTTCCATTGAGTTGAGAGAATGTATTTCTTATATGAGGTTCTCCTGATGGTGAAAAGTGCTGTTTGGAATGTGTACTTAGCTACATACATTTAGAGGAATCTGCTGTGTCCTGCAGGGTGGATGCCCTAGGCCACATGACATCACATACTGCAGGACAAATCTGAATGAATTTCATGTGGCATTATCAATCATATTTGGTTTTTGCAACTTTTAGTTGTCTCTGTGCCTCTTACAGGAAAGCCAGCCTTAATCTGATAAAGAAAATGGTGCATTATATCCAGCCGTCTTTGCTTGTGGAGGCATGCAGTCCTGAATCTCCTACTTACAACTTTGGCACAATGCTTGTAGAAGTTATTGCAACAGTGTTAGACAATGAGGTAAGAAAATTTGATTACACAATGCATGGAAAGAGATACTGAACATAATATGAAGCAAATATGAAACCTCAGGTGCATGGTAGTGACAGCTCACCCCCATCTAGTGCTGAGGTTAAAGAAAGGGTAGAGCTATACCTTTACTCCTCCTCTGTGTCTTCATGGCTTGTGAACTTTACCTTTACCTTTTGTATGAAAAATCAGTGTGTTTTGTACAGTTTTACTTTCATTTTTGGGTCTTTCCACTGGCAGAAATGCAACATTTGCATTGTTTGTAACCCGTATTACAGTGTTACAGCAGTGTGAAATGTAATTTATTGTAGAGTGAAACGTGTTTACATTCGTCATAAACTGGCAGGCTACTCGTACCAATGGTATTAAAACTGCATGGTTTAATCATGCTGAATCATACCATTTGCCTTACCAGAATCAGCTTAGCAGTAGTATTAACTGTGAAACATGTGTATAAGGGTTCTCTGTTGTGTGAGTCCCAGGAATCTCTATTTCCATGCATGTACAACACCAAGTCATTGAGGAACTGTACACAAAAATTGCTCACAGTGTAGGGGATCACATCATCTTTGGAGCATGAATTTTCCAACATAAAACGGTCGTATCTCGTGTGCATCTGCCATTTGCTCCCACTGTCCTGCTTATGGTCCATACTATAGCACACAAGTTCAGAGCCTGAATAACCATTATAACAGTAACTACAATGATAGCAATATCAAAATGTGAAATGAGCAACAAATAATTTGTGTACTGTGTGTACATTTAGTAATGCTCTCTGCTGTAGTGTTTGGTAGATCATTATTTATAAGGTCACTCACTGTTTTATCCGACATATTGTTTGTCACTTCTTGTTGGCTAGCTTATCATATTAATGATGCCCACTCGGCTGGCTGCCCACATGTGAAACGGAATGGCTGTTGGAAGTGACGAACAGTGTCCGTCAAATAAAGTACGGACTCTGTAAATTGGCTGCTTGGAAGCTTCACTTCAAATTAAAGTTATGATATTAAGTTCCATAACTTTGAAAGTGAATAATTTGGAAGAAATGTTGACACTTTGACAACAGCAAATTGAAACCCCTCAGATGTGCATTCATAATTATGGATGCCCAGATATAGTTACTCAGCAGATAGTTTTATGATGTTTTGCAGCATAAATGTTATCCCCAGTATGAGCACTGAATGTGGCATTTATAAAATGATTGTTATTCAGACAAAAGTAATATAAAATTACAAGTACGTACTCCAGATTGGTAAATAGTTGAGAGGCTGATGAATAGCTTCCCTCTAAGTGTATTTTGACTATTCATGGAGGTAATCCTGGTAACCTCTACATTTTTCTATGAGTAGATGCACCTTGGATATGGCAGGGGAAAAAGGGTAGGTGCTGCTTTTAAAATTTGTGGCACAAAATAAACATATAAAATAATGAAAGAGGCAGTATTGAGGTTTCATGTTTTAAACCACCAAGAATGATCTGTGTCTTCATAAATTTAAAGTCACTTCCAACTTATAAATTTTTGCCCATTGCATAACGTGCATAATGCTAGATGAACACATTTGTGTTGCCATCCTCATTATAAAATTAAGTTACAAATGTTTCTCAGTTGCTCTTCAAGTGACACCTTATAGTGTTGACGCTTTCTGTTATAGAAGGTAGATCTAATTCTCCTAGTGTCAGTATTGCTTAGAATAATAGTAAAAGAACCTGTACAGTGCTGCCAGCAGGTGGATTGGTTCAGTGTACCCAACATATTTGCCGGGTTGTTGTGCAAGATGAAAAGATGCACCTACAGACACGTTCATTGTTTAAGATTTCACGTGTTACAAAAATGAAATTGGAGAAGTCCTCACTTCATTAAATGTAGCTTATTTATTCCACTGACTTGTCATTATTTTTCAACATAATCCTTGGGCACATTGATACATTTTTCCATCACAGTGGAAATTAGGCTCTTTCATCTGCAACCATTCTTGAATATCCATTTCCACTTTCTCATTGTGAAAGTGCCATGCTGGGACAGATGCATTAGTAGGCTTGGGAATTATGCTGAAAAATAGTGTTACTCCAGTGGAATAAGTGAGTCAGATTCTATGTTGCAGTGACTTTCGTTTAATTTGTATACCTGCAAGAACTTGTTATCTTCTGAACATTCCTCATATTGATTGATTGACTGATTGATTGATTTACATTTGGGTTCGAGACCTTATGGTCCCAATGCACCTAGGCCTTAATTGATGGGCCATTTGTGCCCCATTCAAGGGAGCCCTGTTACTTTGCTGAATTTCCAGATAGCAACCCTCATATTAATTTCGCCTCATGTATGTCAGTCAGTTCATATGTTTGTCCACATGTAACAACTCTTAGTACTGTCAACATATTCCAGTTTTGGATTATGTCAGATGATAACAGACATGTACACACACCAACCTGTGTGCATTTCTGTGCACATCTTGTGTGAACCTTGCTAAATACTGGAGCAAAAAAATTGTCCTGAGCAGAAAGATGTAGAGATGGATGTTACACATATTTTGTGCCCAGTACAATTTTTTCCTTGAGGCCTACTGTTTTGAAATGATTGAACACAAATATTTTTAAGCTGTGTTCATACTTTGTAACTTCCTTTACTGCTTGCAGCTATGGACTTGGTGGCAACCTGAGAAATTGTGTGTGTGTGTGTGTGTGTGTGAGAGGGGGGGGGGGGGACTGTACAGGAACTGCAGTAAGTGTTTATCATAATATGTACATAGACTTTAAAGTATGACCATTTTGCTGTTTGCGGTGCTTTATAATCAGGTCTCTGCAGTTATCTGCATGTCTGTCTCTCTGTCACTGTCTTTTTCATACATGCCTAAAAGTTTATGGCTAAGGGATGGGGGTGTTGTTGTTGGTGACCACTTCTGGGAGTTTCAGCAAGAGAAAAGTTTTTACATTGCTGTTGTGGTGAAGTATTTATAAACTGGCACTAAGAGAATTAATATTTATTTGTTAGAAACTGTAGTGTTGATATATTGTTTTAATTGTGTGAATATTAGCGTGCTCTGCCTGTCAGCTGCCATTACAGTCTGTATTCTGTTCGACATCGGGTTTGTAAATAAAAATTATTAAAAAATGTGGCAAATTACATTTTGATACTGTTAAAAATTCTTTGTGTTTTGCCCTCAGTTTCCGCAGTCTTATAGTTCTGAATTAGCCACATACGTGCAAGTGTGCTGTCCATGATGAAGAATTTGTTTTATTGCTTTTGTTGGCATTATCTTAACCCCTGCAGCTAAGTGGTTATTGTTGAATAATAATTCCTGCTTCATGTTAGGTGATATTCCCCCCCCCCCCAAATTATCCAGTGTCGTTTACTTTATTTGTGAGATTAAGTTACTCAGTACCACGTATTTTACTGTGATATTGTGTAGGAAAATGTCTTTAATTTTTTTACATGCTATTAAGAGTGGAATGCACTGTACATAATGGTCTTAGTATACATTAAATTAATGGAACTTATGTTGTAGCAGATGATTCATCACCTAACTTCAGCAGGTTTTTGAGATGTAACACATTGATGAAGACTTTTTTTTTTTTTGGGCGCGTCATATTTCGAAACCAATGTTTGTAAGGTATTAGATGTGTGGTCCATGGTTTGAAAGTTGCTATCTAGTGGTGGTCCATGGTTTGAGAGTAGCTACCTAGGGCCTCTTGAGAGCAGATCTTTGTGAGATTTGAGGTTCTCACAGCAGTGTTGCTGAAGATTGAGTCTTCTAGGATGTTATGCTATGTCTTCGGGTAGCAGTACCTGACATTTCAAACTTGCAATTGTCTCGAACTGCTTACCCAGAGATAGGGTAATATTCTGGGAGACCAAGATCTGAATAGATGTCTGTTACCTAATGATTAAATAGCGTTAATTTTTTAAAGTTGGCAGTTGTAAAGGTTTGGCGTCAGAATTAAGTGCCCTGTGTGATATGTGCCTGACCAAAATTTTAATGAGGGCTGCATAAGAGCCACCATAATTGTCCGTTGGCAGTAACCAATGTTTGTTGTTTTGAACATTAGGCTAGGTGTTAAGAATACTTGGCATTTGGCAGCAGACATTAAATATACCAGGATGATGGATGAAACCAGAAGAATTGTTCTGATTAAGATGGTTCATCCCCCCAACTTAGATAGTGTTCACTTACTTAAACAGTATAATTCTTGTTTTTATCTGTAGTATTTTGTTAAAATGTGTACGATGAAATGGATGTTACATAGAAAGCAGTCAGCACAAGTGATAGATGGATTGTATGATTATTAAGGTGTGATCATATAATTTTAGACATGAAATATTTAGCGAGATTTGGAGTTGCCATGGCAATGAATGTGAAAATTTCTGCTGGGATATGATGGAGAATGTGCTGACATTGTAGAGGTACTCCTGCTTCCATTGTCATGGTGATGTACCATATGATTCAGTAACAGAGTTTCAGCATGTCCTTGGATTTGAGAATATCAAAACTATATAATCCAGAATTCTAAATCTGTGGAACATTTGTTATGGGATTAGAAGTTCCAAGGGCAGCAGTGATTATGGCCTGTGATGTGGTGCCATGTAATTTGGTTTTAAGGTACTAACATTTTAGTGGAACAAGCTGTTCCATGTTGATTTATTCCCAGTCTTCTGGCCTGATGATGGAATCAGGATGTTCTGTTGGTATGCACTAAACTATGAAGCATCACATCCCAGTTTATCATCCCTGAACACGAATGCAGCAGACTTCTCTAAAACGTTAGTATTTATCTGTTACGCTACATAACATTACATCCCATGACACTCTAATATGTATTATCAGACGTTCTGTTCAGATTTCCAATTACATGCCTGTCACAAAGAACGTCCAGATGTTACAGATGTTTTCATATTGGACTGTGTTTCAATCATGACTGTTTATAGGTACATCGTATGTACCATATAAAAGGTACTCTCATTTTCATTTTTTAATTGAACCAGACTGCCCCATAGCCATGAGCTCTCCTACTTCATGTTGTGAAGGTGTCAGCTTTGAATCTGAGCCAAGATGCATGCTGACAGGATTTTTTTGGCTGTACCCATTCCTTCAGGCGTGTGTTTTAATAGTATCTTAAAATTGTGCATGACCGTTTTCACCCCATTCTGTTGCAGTTACTCATCTCCAGTTTATCAACCAGTATTACAGGAAGTTTACTGTTAATCAAACATTATTAATAAATTATGAACCGTACAGATTCTATTTTGTTAATTAAAAATTAAATTAGAATGTTTTCTGTTTATATGTTATTAAGTGGTGGCATGCGATTGCTACCTGGTAATGTCATTACATACTGTTTTACAGATCTCATATGTTACTCCCCCAAAACAGCTCAATGGGGGCATCAAATATTACTGTTGGGTTCCTAAACTTGGTGGGAAACCTGCAGGACTTGGGTTATCACTACATCGTGACTTGAATGACAAGTTTATAATAAAGACGGTAAATGATTATAGTTTTGCTTGTGATTGATTGGTTTGTAGACGTGTGATGACTGCTAACATCTGCGTGAGACTCAGTTCCTTGTTCACATGAAACAACTGGCAGAGCACGCTAAATGTAATTTTTGTTTGTCAGTAACACTGTTCTGAAGTGTTGATTAACTTGATTGAGCAGCACTGTTGATGTTGGTAATAATGTCAATGTTCAGTTTTAAGTAGTTACTGGTATGCCAGTTGTCCTGGCTGTGGTTGTTTTTCTTGTGAGTCAAATGGCAACATTATTTGGCAGGAAAGGACATTTTATTAAACTGTCTCATTGTAATTTGTGCCATAATTTAATAAGTTTTACTTACTTTTACCAGCTGTGTGTTGCATAATCATGATGGTACCTTGCATGGTTCAGCTGGCCATGCACAAAATAGTTGGGACTAGTGGTGGTGCAGTTGGTTGAGGCACTGCATTGTGTGGTGGGAGGTTCTGGGTTCAATCCCCGGTAGGGTCTTAGGAAAATTTTCAAGGGACATTCCTTCTATCCCCAATCAATAGCCTCGGGGTTTACTCAGCTTCTAACAGCAATGACTACCAAGGAATTTCCGTGGGAGTAAGCTATGGCCGTCCCATAGAGCCAACAACCCTGCTGTCCTAGTTGTGCCAAATGTCATAATAAGCATGGAAGCCCAACATTCCAACCCCGTTCTGAATCTTCATGTGTTGTTACGGGAAAGTTTTACCTTTACCTCTATGTGTCAGATAGTTACGACATCCCGTCCAAATTAGAGCATTGCTGTAAACTGTGTAGTACCTAGACCTGTAATGTTGCTGTGTATCCAGTCAGTCAGCTGTTACTTTTGAATTAAAACATGCCTTTACAAGATTTATGGTTCTTACAATGGTATTGCCGAAGATTTAATTCTTCTGGATGTGGCACTGTCATTAGGTCAGTAGTTTGCAGCATGTAGTATGATCCTTAAAAATGGTAGAGACCACTTGCCCAGCAACACTGTGTGGTATCACAGAAGACTCCATTGTTCCAGAATTTGGCCGCCTGGAATTGTAAAAGAAAAAAGTGGGGTAGGACTTAAAATATCTTATCTCCTACAGTTAAGGTTAGGTATTTCTCAATTCAATTACAGTGTTTCATTATCATAAATATTTGCTTATCAAGACGTGGGAAGGCTGGGTTTCAATTATACCCATATACTGCCATATAAATAGTGACATGAACTGTTGAAATGTTCACGGTGTTGCCGCCTTCATCTTTCAACCTTTCATGATACCCATTAAGGGACTGTTTCTGCTTTTTATAATATCCAGTGGCATGTTTCCTTCTAAACTGTTATGGAGCATTACCTAATAATTCAGAAGTGTGTGTCCATTTGGCTGTTACACTTAATGTAAATACAGAACTATTTAAGACATCTCATTTTTTTTATTTATTTTCAATTAGGTAGTGCTCATGTTCCCTGTGTCATCCATGTTCATTTAATCAGTATGTGGTGTACAGTACAAATTCTGTAGTTGGTGTACTTTCCCTTCATCTGTCAATGCCAGACATTTAACTCAACACTATTTTCAAACACTCCTTAGCTCTTTCCTTCTGTCAGTGAAATATTTTCAGGCTTGGGTTAGGTTGCTCCTGCCTTGTGTTGATGTCTCTGTACCATTGTTTCACACTTAATTTGGTCATGGAACCCTCTTGCCCTTGAAAATTTTGTGCTGAATCACTAATACAATGAGAAAAAGAAATACATTACGTATAAGCAGGACTAATAATAAATAAACAGGGGTATGAGGTTAACATTATTTAATTGCACATATTTAAAAATAAAAATTAGGTTTCGTGTATAGGAAAAATTAATCTTAAACACAAATATAACTTTCCATAACAATAAGCACTTTTTTTTATCCAGGTTAATTTATTTGTTACATTTTTGCAAAGATTCAGAAATGAGTGAATGAATCATTGTCCAATAAAAATGGAAATTACTTTTGTTGAAGTTTATAATAATAATGGTTAAAGTAACATTTCTATGGTGTAATAGAATTTTCTTACAGGACGCTAATTTTCTGGTTGATAAGGAAATGAGTATGAGACTTGAGGTTTTCTTGGCATTGTGCATGATTGCTGGGGCTTGTGGGATGTGACACAATGTGGTGGGATGAACAGGTACTGTCTGTTTGGGGGAAACTGTTATCTCTGCCTTCAGGAGAATTAGATGGACTAATCAAATTTATCCAAATGTTGATACCAATCTGCCCAACTACATGGTGTCACATTCAATACATCTGTTTTGAAAGAATGTAGAACTCGTGGTTATGTAAGGAGATAATTCTTTGTTGGATGAAGGTTGGTTCAGTGAAGTTCTGATATTAAGTATTTTCTGGTTTTGTTAAATAACACTTCTGTCATCAAGTACAGTTTATATTTTTTGTAAGCATCAGATGATGGAATGAATTTTCTAAAACTTTGTTCCTCTGAACTGTACAGTGCCTTATATTGTTCCAAACCACTTCATAATTTTTCTCCACCTCTGATGCAGGAGGATGAGGATGGTCATCTGGTTGTGCTGCAGATAATTCAGGATCTTATGACCAAAGCACAGGATATCTTCCTGGACCACTTTGCTCGTCTCGGTGTGTTCTCGAAAGTGCTGCAGTTGGCTGGACCTCAGGATACCCAAGAGTCACAGAGCAACAAAAAGGATGATAATGTGAGTCTGCATATGTGCAACGTGTACGGCATGCGTAAATTGACAGTGCTATGGCTGCAAGTCACAAACATGACATTTAAAAGGCTGTACACTGAAGTTTAAAATGGTGTACTGTCAAAACAAATGACATTTGTTCAGTCTAACACAACACAAGTACATGTGATCAATTGAAATTACCTTCACATGTATGCCATATGTTTTGGCTTGTATGTAGGCCATCTTCAGGCATGTCAACATAAGAACATGCACAGGAAAATACAATATAAATCTAAAGGGCCTATTCTTACATTCACTGTTTTTATAGTATTGAATTATCATGCAAATTATGTAATGTGAAAAATGTACACCCTATGTTACTTTCAAAAATGTATATTTAAAGATATTTATTTTATTGGATCTGTGTTGTGCCATATTTAGAGGTCATATTAAGATTTCCCTTTTGAATTGATGTGTTTTAATGATGCAGCATGGCCTCAGCGAAGAACATTCGTTTATGAAGTACTTCTTTTGAAACTCAGTTTACAAATTATAGGTCAGAATAGGATTTAAGCTGGTGGTGGAGCAATGTTTGTCTGTAGAAAGTTTGGATGTCCGATGCTGGCCTGTAATGTATAAACTGAACTTTAAAAGAAGGATTTCATACAAGAATGCTGTACATTGAGGCTACACTGCATCATTAAAACACATCAAGTCAAAAGGGAAATTCTAATGTGACCTCTTTACTGGGACACAACAAAAATCTAGTAACATAAAAGCCTTTATTTGTATATTTTGTTGACATAGGTCATTTATTTTTTTAAATTATATGTCGTAGCTTCAGAATGTTACCAGATTTCTTACTTCTGAGAAATACAAAACAGTACAGTCGTTTAAGCTAACAAAACAATACAGTCGTTTAAAGTACATTTCCTTCCTGTGCAACTGTACGTTTCTGCCAGCCACTAGTGAGGTGTTGGGAACATTCCTGGAAGCCATTTTGTAAAAGCCTTTTCAGCCCTTGTGTCACATTCTGCATCATGTCAGTAGCATCACAAAAGCACCCTCCTTTAAGTGCTGATTTCAGTCGAAGGAACAGGTAAAAATCAGGGGGAGCCAGGTCAGGAGAGTGTGGGGGATGCTGCAGTGTTGTCACATAGTTCTTTGCTAAGAAATCCTTGACGAAAACTGACTGGTGTGCTGGAGCATTGTCATGAAGGAGAAAACAACTATTGGTTCTCCATTTTTTGGGGGCATTTCCTTCTGACCACATCCCTAAGGCAACAAAGTATGTCAGTGCCATCTTATGAGACAGAAATTTCCCACATGCTGCAATTCCTGTAAATTATACCAGCAAATTCTGGGCATTTTTGAAGCTACTACATATATTTTGTGTGGTATTTTAACACTACAAAAACAATGAATGTAAGAAATGGCCCCATGGATTTGTGTTGTATCTTCCTGTGTTGACATGCCTGAAGATAGCCTAAGTACAGGCCAAAACGTGTAGCATACATGTGAGGGCAACTTAAATTGCTTAAATAAACCTGTAGTGTGTTGGACTGAACAAATATGGTTTGTTTAATAGTAAACACAATGGGATGGCTTCCATAGTGATTAGTGTACTGTCAGTTGTATGCGCTACTGCTGTGGACAGTTTCTGTAAACCATGGAATTTTGAGTACTGAGTGATAACTGACATAGTTTGCTTTGTTATTGCATAGTCCTGCAGACATGTCACTATATTCATTGTTATTTTATTTTACCTTGTGGTCTTGCTGCTTAAATGCAGATTCTGTTTATGTTCAGTCTGTTAAATCCTCTTTATATTATTTCACTGTTGGCCTTGTTTGTGTTTGTTGGCTGACAGACATGTGGAGGTATGTTGGTAAGAACATGTTTGTGTGGGCACCATGTTATTGTTTTACATTTTAAAGGAAAAGTGGCCTTAAAAAATTTGTATATTTTTACAAGATTTATTACAGTACATTTACTCGAATGCAAGACAAGGCTTTTTCCTTCAAATTGTTGCTTCAATATGTGAGTTCGTCTTAGATTCTATATGAAGCTCCGAACCAGACCTCGCCGAACCGGATGACTCAAAACCAGATGATGCAGAGCAAAACCAAGGCCTGCATCACGAAGTGTAGAAAAAAAGGTCTTAACATTGTGGACCCCTTATTGTGCTTAAAAGACTCAAAAATAAAACCTGGACCAATCCACAAATTAAAAGTTATAAAAATGGCCACGCACTCAGACTGACCCGACCACAGACAACACAGAAACCCAGAACACCCACATTTAAAATTATTAACACCACTGACACCATCTGTGGAAAAAATTGTGAATCTTCTTCATGGGTTCAAGTACAAAAAATATATATGTATTATTTAGTCAGTGTGGATCATAATGGCATGGCAGTGCATCTTACCAGAAGTGGATGTGAAGGGTTTTATGAAGTGCTGTATGGATGAGACTGATGATACATTGTTGAATAGCATTGAAGAGGATGGGATGTTAGTGTGAGGAAGATGAAGGTGCTGACTGTGAAGATGGAGAGAGTGACACTGAATGGTAAAGGTGTATAGAATCTGACATGCTTTGTTTATTAAGTGTATTGAAATGTTGTGGGATGTTTAAAAATGTGAAGTTACTTATAATAACATCAAGTTTATATCCTTATCATGAAAATCTAATGAGTGATTCATGGTGGAAAGTGGAGTGATGGGGTAGTGGGGGATCATAAGGAGAGTTTGTGAGAAAAGGTTGGTAGACTTTAATTCAGTCATGTGACATTTGTGTGTGAAGGAGGAGAGCGAACAGGAACCACTGTTGGATGATGCCAAGGAGATGTTGCCTGGGAAAGCATACCATTGGCGGGACTGGTGCATATGCCGTGGCCGTGACTGCCTATACATCTGGTCTGATGCAGCAGCCCTTGAGCTGTCAAATGGTAGTAATGGATGGTTTAGGTTCATCCTGGATGGAAAACTTGCTACCATGTACTCCAGTGGAAGTCCTGAGGGTGGGACGGATAGTTCTGGTGAGTGTCTGAATAAATCATAGTTCTACAGCATTGTGACCTGGAATTATCAGGGCTGTGATGAACTAACATTTTGTGATTACCATGTTTGCTTGTGTGTTAATTTTGGTACTTATTTTATCTCCAAGATGTTAGTCGTAATTGTACTACTTTAGAATTAGAACATTTGAGGTTTTCAAGGCAGTGAATGTGAAAAATACAGTATCTTGGGATATGATGCCATGTAGATTTGTCACCTCTGTTCTGATGCCCATGAGGTACAGGAAAGTTTTCTCATCTGCAGAACATCCAGACTCACTCTGAGGCCCACCCAACCTCCTATTCAAATGATACTGGGGGGTTTTTCTCCCTGGGGGTATGATGGCCAGGGCGTGAAGCTGAGCTTAGCATTGAATGGAGCTCTACCTGTACTCACCCTGTGTGCCTTTATCGTGTGTACAGAACAGCTTAGCTCTGCTTTTTTACCTTTCTCACATCTATCCTGATGCTGGAAGCTGGAAGCTGCAAGTTTCTCTGAAATATTGGTGTCTGTCTACCAAACTACTTAGTGATGCATCCCAAAGACCGGTCTTACTGTCATGGCCAAATAATTTTGCATTTCCATGTAACATTTTAAATGAAGCAATTCTTGACAGAATGGCCAGGGTGCTTTCCCCTTATTAGGTGCAGCAGTATTGCCAACTCAATAACATTGATGTTTGAGCATCTTTGTGTCGGCCTATCAGAATCAACAGTACTAGTGTATGTAAATTTTTTTAATCTACCTTATCATATGGTGTAATCAAATTCATTGAGATGCATTGCTCTTCTTTAATTATTCTGATAGTGCTGAGTGGAATGTTATTTTGCGAAGTACTCTTGTTTATATGTACAAACTCGCACTGTTGTTATCATAATGCCCAGAAAGGTGAAATGACAGTGGAGATCTAGGAGTACAGCCCTAGAATAGTCCATGTTCGATTTGTTGGGTGGGAGGGGGAGCAGTGTAGCACTAGAGTGGGCTGTTCTGTGAGCACATTAGTTTTCCCCTTAGAGTGTTTTTATTCAACCATTGCCCTATTCTCATCTTGTCAGAGGCTGGTACATTGCAGCCACAGTACCGAGAGACACTATGTGACCCAACTGACACAACTAAAGAGAGAGGTGAAACAACCTGTTCTCTTTTAATTTCTGGTTTGTACTGTTTGTATCTAAATTAACGTGCATTTTTGTTTTTGTTGTTTATTATTCCTGCTGCCAGCTTTCTGTGAAAATTATTGTATGCTGATATTGCTTAACTAGAAGTGTAAGAAACGATACAGAGCTAACTATGGAAGAAATATTTAAAAAAGACTTACCTTCGGTTGGTCGTTGGGATTGGTATTCATAGATCATTTTAGGATGATGGAATTTTTTGTCCTTTCCTGCTTTAAAAATTCCTGCTTTTGTTTTACTCTTGTTGCACTTTTATAGAAACATTGTCATTTTTCTTGTTTTTGTTCTGCTCTTGTTGCACTTTTATAACAACATTGTCCTGTCCTGTTTTTGTTCTGCTGTTGTTGCACTTTTATAACAACATTGTCCTGTCCTGTTTTTGTTCTGCTCTTGTTGCACTTTTATAACAACATTTTCCTGTCCTGTTTTTGTTCTGCTCTTGTTGCACTTTTATAACAACATTTTCCTGTCCTGTTTTTGTTCTGCTCTTGTTTCACCTCCATAAAAGCATTTAATCTTCAGATCCAAATAACATTGCTGATTTAAACTGTGATCATAGATTCCATTTAAACTTTTGTATATATTTATTCTTCATATTCACCACGTGATTCTGTAACCCGTATTATATCATACTGTCATTAACTTCTGTGCTGTGACTGCCATAGTCAAGTTTGTCTCGTACATCACAGTATTAACATTTAGAGGTTTCTAAAAGTTAGTGTTGCATTCAGATTTCATGTTCTGTTCTTCTGCTGGTGTTAATGCATTTAATTGTAGCTTTCCGCAGGTTAGTAGATTAATTGAATTCGATTGTTTCATGAAAATATTCATGGTCCCACTGTTTCTGTCTGTAATCTTGCAGAACTTCTTATGTCACATATGCAATTAATTTTTTTTTGTATGAATTACTCATGCTTTTCTCTGTCCTGAAGGCTCAGACTGTTGAATGCCAGTGCTGATTAGTTTATTGTAACATGTGATATGGATGTAGCTGTCGGGATTACAAAGAGAAACTATGTGGAACGGCCTTAACATTACTATTGCCAGGACCAAACGTGTTCCCAGATCCTTATTATTGTTATGGAGTGTTTAATTTGTGTTGCTGTGTTTTGCATTCCTAGCACTGACCTGTGAATAAATATTGACACATTGCCCCCTTTTTTTAATAGGAAAAGGAAGAAATACTGAATCACTTACCACAGAAGGTAAGAGAAATTTTGAAGCTAGTACCAAAAAATTCTGCTAGAGCTAAATTGAAACATATGCTTACTAGAATTGGTTATGGAGATCTAATTGGAGTAAAGCGCTAAACTGTAGTGTGTGTGTGTGTGGTAAGTACACCACATGTGTGTTTCATCCTCTTCCTAGTTTTTGCAATTTTTTGTTTGTTTGTTTATTTTGGTTGGTATCTGTTAACCCTTTGAGGTCCATGTATTTGTGCATGTAGTATCCTACCGGATCCGCTGTTTATATGCATCATACCCAATGTTACAAAGGGACATGCTGTAAAAATGTGTGCATATCATGAAATTGTGTAGCATAGACCTGATTTTCCCATTGGTTTGCATTTTGTAACAGCATACATTTTTTGCAACCATCACCAGCAATGACAACAACGAAGGCAACAACAACAACAATAATAATAATAATAATAATACACATGCAGAAGCTAAACTTAAAAAATTTTACACATTAAATAAGGATATACATGGCACAATTTGAAATACCAACTGTGCTACCAGTCATTCTCCTGCATTACTGGTGCAATAGAATATGTCATTTTAGTTTCCTAATTGAAAGTAGTTATGTTTACATTTGATGTTGTTGTGCATTTTGTGTTTAAAGGAAAGGTGAACTTATAGTGCTTACTATGAATTTTATGGTCATGTTCTATAATGCTTATAAGGGTGAAATTTCATATCCCATACATTTCAAAACTGTTGAATTCAGTTTTTCATTGATTGGAAAGTGCTCTCTAAAATGTCAAACCAAACCATTTGAGAGACCTCTTGGATGTCGTTTGTATAAATACATGGCAAACAATGAGGACTATTTTTGTAATAATAATAATAATAAACCTGATAGCCCTTCCACCCCAATTTACCCTGTGTCATTTACACAAAACTTTTGTGACGTCATAAAGTGCAGTTGGTCTAAAAGTATTTTTTTTGTACGTATTTCCCATGTCTGTGCCATAACTCACCCACCTATCGCTGTGCCATAACTCACTTGTATATCCCTGTGCCATAACTCGCCCATCTATCCCTGTGCCATAACTCACCCGCCTCTCACTGTGCCATAACTCACCTGCTTCTCTCTGTGCCATAACTCACCCGTCTGTCGCTGTGCCGTAACTCACCTGCCTATCACTTTGAGATAGCCCTGACCAGGCAGCACATTATCACCTTCCCCCAGCTAGTCACCATTCCCTATTGCTCTGTACTCTTGTATAGGCCCGACCTGATAGCACATTCACACATTCTCAAAGTTAGGAATTTTCTTTTTGACCTGACACTTGATTGGTCAAAGAGTGAGGAATTATGATATAAGCCCATGTAGTGTGCCATGAGAAGTAATGATTTGCACATAAGAGAGGGGAAAAGATTAGTGTATAATTATTAGGTAACTATCAATAGAACAGTTGCAGTTTATTTATAGTAGTATTGCCAGAAATGTTTTGTCTGTTCTCATTTTAATATGGATGAATTTTAAGTAAAATACCTTATGAGGTTTGAGGTTTTGGTGGCAGTGCCTGTGAAGATCGCTATCTTGAGGGGTGTGACACAGTGTAGTCTAGTAGGTAACAGTCGCAGAGAAACCTGCTGCCTCTGTCTCCATGGGCTACGCTACACCATAGTGTCATGTCTGAGATGAAGTAATGTTGAAAATATTAAATATTCATTGAAATATTTATCTGAAATGCTTAGGTTTGAAATCATGATGCATCTTATACACCAATAAATGTGGTAACATGATGCAATGTAAGTGTGGAATTTTATTTCTCCATATGTTGGAGTGCACTAGAGGACCTGAAAGGGTTAATTTTGTTGGTTATGTTTGTAGTTAGCTTGTGTTTTTTTTATTTGCTTTGTGCTAGTGTGAGGGACATTGGCAGTATGTATGTTGATACTGCTTATTCGTGCCTGAGCTTCGTTAGAGATATTATTTATATGTATGTGACTTTTTGGTTCAGAAACACTTAAATGAGGTCACTTTCTTTTTATTGTTTGTAACATGCAAAATTTTTTAAACTCTGAAGAACGTATGGTTGAAACTTGCAAATTTTTGTTCTGAGTTTTGGCTTATTTCTGAACTTCACTGAATTTGTTGAAAACTGTTAACAGCCATTCATTGTGTTGTAGTCATGCTTGGAGGTGGACAGCCTTCTGGTCATCCCAAGCGTTCAGACAAGTATGGGCCCTTTGTGGTGCTGTACCAGAATCTTCTGTGTAGAGTTCACACTGTCTTGCCAGAGCCAACTTGATCAAGTCATTATCCATCAGATCTAAGCCTATAGATCCCAAAATTCTAGACCACAGATAGTTCACTGTATGTGAAGCATAGAGTCGCCGTACTGTGAACAGTAAAAGCAGTTTAAATGCATACGCACATCGTCATAAGTCCACAGAGTCCCATATGAGGAAGCAAAGTATATATAACTTTTAAAACATAGGGTGATTATTGAGTTTTGACATTGTGTTTGTATTGTTTTTATGCATGTAGCTACTTACGTTGAAGTCCCAGTAGTGTAGTCAAGTACATATTTTTGTATTCCTTTTTGGCTGAATAGATATAAGTTGAGGGGCAGCAGTGACAAGGATGACAACAGAAATGCAAATAAATGTGGTTTTTGTGCAACACTGTAATAAACTGTCAGGTGGCATGAGAGTAGGAAATTTCTTGATCAGCCGAGCAGCGGTCAAGAAATCCTCGAGTCTGAGGAGATGAAAGGTTGAAGACTGTGTTCACAGGTGCCTGCTGCAGAACAACAGTGTTAATGATGTTAAGGTACTTTCTGTTATAGAGTCTTTGGGGTGGTGAAAGAATTGTTAGTTTTGCAAGTGTGTTGGCGTAATCTTTCATGCCCTGCTGACAATGAAAGAAAGGAGCTCTGAAAGTTACTTCTTTTTATATAATGTTAATTCAGTTAAGATGTCTGCCCTGTGATGCTGAGCCCCCTTACTTTTAAGTGTACTGCCAGAGGGCATGAAACAAAAACTACTTGGTGATACATTCTCCAGGACAAGATAGTGTTAAATGAAACAATTTGCATGGTTATGAAATCTCCTAACATTTGTATGAGCTTCACAATCATGTATACAAAATGGCATTAATTATTTTTACTTTTTATTAAGAATATTTAGATGTGGTTGTATTATCGTGATCAACACTCATGCTGGCAGAGTTGCTCCACAACATGTGTGTGAGTGAAGTATGTTGTGTTATAGTGTGGTTGTGCAGTGTACCTAGATGTCCTAATATACACTGCTGCTACATAGGTAGCACATGTCATCATAAGAGTCATGTCATCTTCAGCTGATTCAACATATATATATATATACAGTCATGCGTCGCTTAATGACAGGGATACATCCTGAGAAATGTGTCATTAGGCAATTTCATCGTTGTGTGAACGTCATAGAGTGTACTTACACAAACCTAGATAGTTAGCGTACTACACACCTAGGCTATATGGTATAGCTCATTGCTCCTAGGCTACAAATCAATACAACATGTTACTGTGCTGAACACTGTAGGCAGTTGTTTAACACAGTGGCAAGTATTGTAATAATATATTATAATCTTAAGGGACCATTGTCATATATGCAGTCTGTCATTGACTGAAACGTCATCATGAGGCACATGACTGTATATGTATTCTGTCCAAGTTATGTATTTCTGCAACAGTGCTGCCAGTGCTATTCGTATGTCACACACAGTCGCTTACCATTTCCTAAGCACTCTTCACCCTTACAGAACAGTTCAAGACACCTGTTCCAAAAAGCCCAATGGGTAACCATGTGTCTCTCACATTAATACAATGTAATTTCTAAAACTAAGACGGATTTTTTACTTTACTTTTGAGAATTGTTTTCAATTTTGATTGTCACATGTTAAAAGTATATTTGGTCACTGTTCTTTCATAATTTTCGTTTGTTTTCTACAAAGAGTGTTGAAAATGAACTGCAGCGAGCAAATAAAGTCTATTTCCATCATACTCTCTTGTAAAACACCATCGTAGCTGCTCTGATCTGCTCAAAGCTTTGAAATTCAGGAAGCATTTCAGAGCATTGCATGGGTGCTGAAACTAGGAGCCATGGGGGTGGTGACACATAGAATTTGTACAATTGTAGTTTTCACATCTGAACTGAGACATTAATGCTTCATGTAATATTATGAGGTTCAGTGTTGATGAAGATTCAAATGTTGTGGTTTGTTATGCCATGTCAACCCATGACACCCCAGAAGGCTTGAATCATCATTAGTGTTTCTCTTTGCTTTTTAACTTATATTATTCATTTGACAACAGTGAACAATAATATGTGGCAATACTGGACACTGAAATAAATGAAGCATGTGTGCAACTGCAGACGGTTACATTCATAACTACATATTATTCAGTTTGGAAAAAAACATGGGTATAGCATGGTACAAAAGTCACCTGACTCTAGATGCAACATGTTAACATCAAATGTCAAGTGACTTTTGCACCACCCTGTGTTTTGAAGATATTAAGTCTTCTGGGATGTTACCCTGTGTTTACTGGTATATAGAGGAATTTTTTGTGATTTGGCAAAAGACTTTTGATTGCATAAATCATGAAATTTTGTTAGATAAATTGCATTTCTATAGAATTTGAGGAGTATCTGAGGATTGCTACAGGTCCTGTTTAACTAACAGAAGACAAGTTTGAGATAAAATCACCTAATGCAGCTCAAAATTTTTTTTTCTGCCTGGGGTGCATTGAAACATGTAGTTCCCTAAGGACTAATTCTAGGGCCTCTGTTGTTCATAATATATATAAATGACCTTCCCCTGAGAATAAATGCTGTATCAGAACCAATATTATTTGCTGATGATACTAGTGTCTTAATTTCAAGCAGAAATTTCGAAGATTTCTGTTCAGTGTTAAATTTAGTTCTCTCTCATATTATTAAATGGTTTGCTGCTAACAATTTAGTTCTCAGTTCAGGTAAAACAAATGTAATGAAATTTGTAACAAAGAATTCATCACATTCTGCATTACATGTTGGTTGTAAAGAAAAAAGTATGTAGAAGAAAGAGTGAATACAGAACTTCTTGGTTTACAAATTGATAACCACATAAATTGGAAGAACCATACTGAGCTAATAATTCCAAAGTTAAGTGCAGCATGTTATTTTGTTAGGTCAATGGTCCATGTCTAACATTAGCACTCTCAACTAAATTTACTATGCACACTTTCCTTCTGTTATAAAATATGGATTAATTTATTGTGGTAACTCTTCCAATAGTGGGAAGACTTTCACTTTACAAAATAAGATCATCAGAATTATGGTCGGTGCACAACCCAGAACCTCATGTATAAGTCTGTTTAAACAACCAGAGATTCTGCCTGGTTCATGTCAGTATATTCTTTAATTAATGAGCTGCATTATCAGTAATCAGGCAGTTTTAAAAACAAATTCATCTATACACAACATTAATACAAGGAATAAGCATCATCATCTTCATAGACCAAATGCCAACCTGTCTTGTTTTCAAAAAAGTACATTCTGTGCTGGAATAATAATTTTCAACAGTTCCACCCAGTGTGACAATCATCAAGAATGACAAGGCAAAATTTAAAGCAGCAGCCCTAAGAAAATACCTACGCACACATACACACAATCCTTTTACTGTGCAAGTGAATTTTTTGTGTTTAGAAATGATTTATAATATTTTTGTAAAATGTTCATACTATTTTACACTGTAAATTTGCGTATGTTTGCTTGTGACTTGTTCCACATCATACTGTATTTATGACACACTTAAGGATGCATGGAATGTACGTAGATACGTACGCATGTATGTAGATTGGACTGTGAATGCCATCTCAAAAGACTCAAATCTTTATCGGCACCAATGGGAAAAACTTAGGTCTCCGATAAGTATATTTGGTTTACAGCATTTTACTTCTTTCCTTAAAATTTCTTTATACTCAGGATTTAACATATGAAGCTAGTCAAACTTGTCAAGTAGTTGAAGCTTCACTGTGATTTGAAGTAGATTTAAGAGTCATTTCAAGCTTTGCTGAAATTTATGTTACAGAAAATCGAGGAGAGTTCCTGGAGAAACTCCAGCGAGCTCGGGCACAAGTGAAGCCCAACACTCCTAGTCAGCCAGTTCTTTCTCGTCCTGGACAAACTAGACTGGTTGTGGGAAACTGGGCATTAGCAAGTCGCAAGGAAGGAGAGCTGCACATTCACAATTCTGATGGACAGCAGGTAGTTGCAGTACTCCACGGTCTATTGTGCATGCAAGTTGGGAGTTCAGTAAGTCACACATGTATGTGCATCTTCTTGGTAGGTGGCGGTTCTCACAGAGTAGTATTCATGAACACCCAAGTCCTCTGGGTTGTGACACCATGTTGATTGGTAATTAGTCTCTGGTGTTTTAGAGGAGTCTGCTACCTCTGAAATGCTAGTGCACCTTCATTCTTGATTCCTCACTGTTATTACTTTTCTGTGGTTCTTTCCTCTTTTTTCTTCTCCTGCTTTTTTGTTTCTTTTCTACTTGTTTCTTTTGACTTTTTTCCTTTTGTTGTCTGTTTTTGTCTGTGTCTTTCCGTCATGTTGACATAATGGTTACACTCTCAGAGTACACTACAGATTTATCGTGTTCAAATCTTCTATCCATTGCGAGTACTTCAGTGTGATTGTTGGCCGTAATCTGTCCCTCCAGCAAATGGTATCCTTAGTTTCTAATAATAATAATAATCACTTTACTATATCAAACATTGCTGTTCTCTGTGAAGTAGTGATTGCTTTGCTACTTCTCTCAACCAGTACATACACTCAATACATTCCTTGCATTAAATTGATCATCAGTAGTCCTCTTTTGCTCTTTTCACTTGTGTCTCTCTTCTTTTTACAGTGAAGTACTTTGATAAAGGAGTAAGCAGGGTTGAATGGTCAGTATTACAGTCTTGTGATATATTGTTGACACATTGTTGTGGAGGAATCATATCACCTGACACAAAGATGAAGTGAGAAGTGGCATGGCAGATAGTCATTATTGTGGCTGTAATTATATTTTAGTTGCTGAGATTGCTTTGATCAGCTGTTCTTCACCTCCTGTCTTCTACAGGACACCAGGATTTTGTGTTCATGAAGGAGGGTTTTATGAAGATTTTAAAAGTGTAGTGTTTTATCTTGTTCTTAATTGCCTGAGAGTAATAGCATTCTTGGTTCATACTTTTTTTTTTCTTTTTTCTGTAGCAAGCAACAATTTTACGCGAGGATCTCCCAGGATTCATCTTTGAATCAAATCGTGGTACCAAACACTCCTTCACTGCCGAGACCTCTCTGGGACCTGAGTTTGCAGCAGGATGGACTGGTAAACGAGGGAAGCGTCTTCGTTCAAAAATAGAAGCTATGAAACAGAAGGTTAGCACGGTGTCATTTGTGCATAGCGTATGAAGTCTTCTTTGTTTCTCCAGTGTAGAATGATACCAACATTTCTGTTGTAGGTGAAAGTTCAGGCACAAGAAATTTATGAAAAGTATTTCAAAGCTGCACAAGCTCAGCCTCGGGGAGTTGTGGCCAAACTTGGCAACATTGTGGCTCAGATTGAACGAGCCTGTCAGAAGCAGGTAAGAGAATACACATTTACATGACTTTTGTGTTGGTAATTGTCTACCCTCAATTAAGGAATACACTGCTAGGGTGGAAATGTTGTTTTCAAACTATTGTAAAGACTATTGAAATTTCAAGGGGGAACAGAAACAGGAAAGTTTATTAACCTTTTGACGCCTAATGTCAACTATAGTGGTCGTACCGCACCGCTAACCTCCAAAGTTGCATTTTATATATTTATTCAACAAATATAGATACTGAATATTTTAAACATGATATATACTCTCCGCTTTTTTCTCTTCAAAATGCCGTTTGTTTCATAATTCTAACGCATTTGGTTCCTGTATTATTCACATTTTATGTACAGGATGTGCTAAAATTAAAAAAATAATTCCAGCGCCAAAAGGTTAAATGTGTTGTACATGAATAACTTTGACATTGTAATACCAGCTGAGGCATACAGTATTCTCTTTGTGTCTACTTACTAATGTACATGACAGCAGTAGAGCAGACTCAGAATTTTGTTTATAAGAAGGTTCTTAGCTTTATAAGGCATGCATTGTATTATTGTCGTGGTAGACACACACCAGGCATTGCATTTCTGCAATCTGATGCCAGTACCCTTGAGGTAAAAATATAACTGTAAGCACCACAGTACTAGGAGGTCTAAAATTCTCTTGCAGCGGGTGATAAAGGCTAAAGAAAACCTACCACACTTATATTTAATCTTTAGTTTGTATGGTGCTAGGATTGGTCAGTGTGGTGGTTAAAGAGATCCCACAGAGCGCCAACGTCAATTAGGTCTCCCCCCCCGCATATATCTGTGTCTGTATGGATGATGCAGAAATAGCCCTACCTACGGCAAGAAATACATAATTTCTTACCTGAAGATTATTTTATTTTGACAGTAATAATTTTGTGTGTATTTTTATTTACATTCCCCCCCCCCCCATCAGTATAAGTGATGATATTTGACATTAATAGTAGCCTATTTATACTCTGGTTAGGACTTCTTGTTGTGTCCAGTGCTTGAAATTTACTCTTTGTAAAGGGCTCAATTAAATGGGATTCCTTGTACCTAAATACTTAAAAGATCCAGTTCCAGTACATTGTGTTTGATGAAGACAGTGGAAAGTGTCCACAATAATATAATGTCTGTTGAGAGGTACTGTCATCAGAAACACTTACACTTAAATAGTTCTTTTAAGTTTGGAATGTTTAAACTCTTAACATTTCTGCACTCTGAATTTTTTAGCACATGAACAACCGAGAGTGTTTTACGGTGTGGCGTGAAATCCTGCAAGTAGCGCTTGAAGAGCTGACACAGCTGCTTCAAGAGGAGGGGGTAGTATCTGCATATGAACTGCATAGTAGTGGACTGGTGCAGGCATTGCTGTCTCTGCTGTCAACAAGTTGTTGGGATGAGGGTCTGCACAGCAACAAGAGTACCAAGCTGCAAAAACAACGAGTTCGGGTCTTCAAAAGCTGCTTCAAGGTGAAGAGCCACATTCTGTGGTAACAGAGCTTAAAGTTTTCTCTGCACGATCTGTTATTGGTCATTATTCTGAGCCAGTTCGGTCCACTCTGTCCTCCGTTTGCCCTCTGTTTTGCACTATACTCCTAAAGGCAGTGACTCACCACCTTCTAGTGCTGCGGTCATGGAAGAGTAGAGCTATACCTCTACCCACACTCCGGGCCATACCAGGCCTGTAGCAGGATCACTTTACCATTACCTGAAGACAGTGCCATAGCCAAAGCATTTGGTTTTCAGCTTCAGAACATTGTGACACAGTTACGAACAGTGCCTGAATAGTCATTATGGGTTTAGTGGTTGAAAAAGTGGCAATTTCTTCAAGTACCTTAGTTTTCTACTCCCAACTGTTCAGCAGTGCTCCATATAAATCTGTTATGCAGGAAAGGTGTAGTATTGAGGCCACAGTTTCAAGGGACCCAGTCTCACCCCATTGCCATGACAGGCTCCTGTAACAGGGGACTCTGCCATACCAGGCTGCAGTATCAAGGGACTCAATTTTACCACACTCCTACTACTACTACTACTACTACTACTAATGTGACTTTCTTGTATGTTTTCCCACTGTGATCGTGTATGCATTTCTTGTTTATAGTCACAGTGCCATATTTTTACCTTAGTATTTTACCATGTCAGCAGTGCAGAGTGACATACATTTGTGCTGTTCCTTGTTGTGTTGTTATACTGTATTTATCTGAATATATGATAAGAATTTTAAGCAGGAAAAAATAAGGTGAACGAAACATTTAGCATGTGCATTGGTAAAGAAGTTATTACAAACTTCCCATTGAATAACATCAGTGGGGAAGACCAATTTGAGGTTTGAATATGAATACGTTTCCCATTCAGTCAGGGCTGTCTGGGATTACTGTTCAGTCTTCCTTGTGCCAGTACATGGATACTTCTGTTGTTAATGCATTCTGGCCATAACCTCTTCATAACATTTCTGGATGAATGCTGTGTTGGTGGCTGTCTGGCCTTATGTTGCATGTTTTGAGATAGATGAGATATGACATATGACAGTGCTACATGCACAAGGTGACATATATTCAAGTTTTTCATTTTTCTCATTTTTGGTAAAATGTGACAGCATTTTGGGAACTGGCTGTGATTCATCATCAGGTGTAATATAAAAATTGTGACACCCACTCTGTAGTGAACTGCCAGGTGAGGCCCATATGTGTTCTGATATTGTACATAATGATGGATCAGAGTCTATGATTATAACAAAAATGAGAAAATGGGAAATGTCATTTAGTAACTAATATTGAGCCTTGCTTAGTGCAGAACAGAGATGGTGATGGTGACAGCGTCAACTCTGCAACCATTCTGGTGCACAAGCTGGTCTCTGTCCTGGAATCAATCGAGAAACTTCCAGTGTACCTGTATGACACCCCAGGCTCTGGTTATGGCCTGCAGGTAATGCAATGGGGGAAAATTGATTTGTGTAACATGTGTTGATATTGGTATGGTGTTTTAACCATTATATTTAGTTTAAGTTTTGTGAAATGTTAAAATTATACATTTGATAGATAGGACAGATTTGTTTAAAATTAGTAATTTTTATTTTGGGTGGAAAGGCGATTGTAACGGATTTGTATAGCAGCTTAGAGGGTTAGAGAGGTAGACAGAGAAGACCAGCAAGACACGAGATTTTGTCACTTATGATACGGGATCAGTGTTATGTAGGTAAGCCAATAGAAACGAAGTATTTAAAATTTTGCCTGTTGATTCTATTAGGGAGTAGTGAAATTTAATGGTTAGCCAACTGGGAAGAGTAAGAATATTTAAGGGGGGAAGGATTTGAAACTGTGCAAGTTTGCAGACCTAATGTAAACAAGTAGTCTGTTTTCTACCCAGGATGTGATAATTTGTGTTTAAGTTACACTGAGACTAATAGTATGTAGATTTTCAGCAGCGCATCCATACACCCAAACATCTGTAAACTTTCATAATCTGGTTATATAATACAAAAAATATTTTATGGTGTACAGTTATTTATGAAATTACTGTTTTGCTACTTAGAACACAGATTCTCTGAGATTAAGACGTGCAAGGTGAGTTATAGTAAGTGGGTTGAGAGAGGGGCAGAAGGGTTATAGTGGTGTTCTGCTGCCTCAAGTATGAAACATGGGGTGACCCTGAGCACATTATCCTTTATTCCATGCAGTATGTACTTAAATTTTAGTGTGTGGTTTATGTAAGATGTGAATGTTATTATTGGATAAAAAGAAATATTGTGAAATAAATATAATTTTGTGGAAAATAAACAATAGATTTTGCAGCATGTCTTAAAAATATAGGAAGTATCCTTGTTGCCAAAATACATAAAATGAATGTCTAGGGTTGTTTCCCACATACGTCACAAATGTAGTATGCATGTAGGAAGAAGATTGTGTTAGGTCTGACGGACGGTAAATACAAAACAAGTCTCCTGAGGTGTGACACTGTGACAACACAGCATCGCATCTCAGAACACTTGAATCTCCAGCAACCCCTCTCTTAGAACTTTATATCTCACAAACACAAGACATTGTTATTAGAATTATTCTTCATGCATACCTAAAACCGAAGTTGCTGACTGCTGTGCCATGTTATTTTGCATGAAAGATACTGCAGTTTTAAAATCCTTCTGATGTCAAATGTTTTCTGCTGTCATTAACATTTCCACTGTGTTGAGTTATCAGACAAAGAATTCTTCTGTCTCCTCCTGCTCCTCCCGTTTTTCTGCCCAGTTTTCCACTGCTGTTGCCTAAATGTCTTTATTATTATTATTGTTGTTGTTGTTTCATCCTGTAGATCATTACAAAATGATAATGTAGTCTAAGGATTTAATCACGTCAGAAATGCATATTAAATTGTGTCAGCAGTGTCTTGCATTAATTGCAGTGGCACATGAGTAGGCCAGTTCAGCCCATTACAGACGTTGAAATATGTATGCCACCCACATAGTACCAGGAGATTAAACTCCCTCGTTCCCTCGCAGTTTATTGTTACCACATGCTGCATTAACTCTTATTATCTGGTCGCTTAAGTCCCAGTGTAGCTGCTAACAACCCAGAGTTATTTTGAATTTTTAAGTGCCCATGCCTGCATATGCAAACAGCAATGTTTTTCCTGTTGTCTGTGAAGAATTCCATTTAACAGCTGCCAACAGTGTAGGGGATCAAAAATCCCCCATTCCTGGGCAGTAGAAGTCAATATAGGTTTGTGTTAGTCATTATAAGCTATGAAAATTCAGGTTGGTTAAATGCCATGGCATTTTATAGTTCAGTCCCCATCCAGTCTTGCATCAGGCATACATTAACTGTTTTCATGCAGAAACATTTAACTGTAGCTGCTCTGCATTATAGCAGGAGAACATTCTTCTAGGGCATTGGTTCTTAACCTGTGGTGCAAGATACCCTTTCTGGGAGTCTGAGACATACCATTTTTTTTTTTAATTTTCCTGTGAAATTACAATAAATATTTAATTTACTTTAATGTTGTAGTTATGCTATATATTTGTCAGGAAATATTACCTTCTTGAAGATTTTTGTTATGAGTTCAAGAACATATTTTGAAAATTGAAAGAGGGTGCCATCTGCAGTAGAGTTTAAGAACCATTCCTATAACAGAAAATGTTATGGCAAAACAGCTTGGTTTGGGTACATTGAAGAACAAGGTGTGAAGATGGCAGCAGTAAGTGGAAGTGAGAGTTACCCATGCTTCAGTCAGAGTTGCACTCCCCAACTCTGCTGAACATAGTTACACAGCATGCATATTTGATTTCCAGGTGTTTTTTCAATAGCTGTAATGTTTAAAAGTTGATGAAAGTGGAAGGGTTATTCATAGAACAGTAGCTAGAAAAGTGGGAAATATGGAATTTTTCCATTTTACCTGATGTTGCAATAATAGGTGTGGAATAATATTGTGCTGTATATATCATGCGAAATTTGTTGTGGTGCTAAATAGAATGAACAGGTCATTTCTGTTCTCTTGCAGATCCTGACTCGACGGTTAAGGTTCAGGCTGGAAAAGGCTGTAGGTGACAGTTCGTTGATTGACCGCACAGGTCGCAGTCTCAAAATGGAGCCCCTGAGCACCGTCATGCAATTGGAACGCTATTTGTTAAAGATGGTAGCAAAACAGTGGTATGACTATGAACGCTCGACGTTTGCCTTCGTACGCAAGTTGAAGGAAGGGCAGAAATTAACTTTTAGGCATCAACATGATTTTGATGAAAATGGAATAATTTATTGGATAGGGACAAATGGAAAGTAAGTGCACCACTCACAATTTAATTCCTCTATTTTATGAAAGAGCCTAAAGAGTAATCTATACAGAACCACAGTTTTGGCTTTGTGTTACATGAGTGTAAAGCTGCAGCCTTTCACTGTCAGATATTTGTGTTATGCAGTGACCCCATAAATGAGGTGTTTTCACAACATTAAAAATATATCATGTTAAATTTGCTGCTTACGTCACTGCTACTGTATCACAAACATTTCAGAGAGGTGTTTGTAGTGTTAAGTTACAATAAATTTGTTGTGCAATCTGTAGGAGATGAAGGGAAAATTTAAAATTTTTCATGACAAATAGTTGTGTCATGACCTGTTCAGGGCACAAATATGTTTATCATTACCATGTGTTGGCTGGTGCCTCATTCTGCTGAAGAGTGATTTTAGGTTAAAAGGGCAAGTTGTGAACGTCACCATTACGGTAGCAAGTACAGTGCAGTACAAGTAATTTTAAGTCACCTTAGCATACTTTATTCAGTGGGTATTTCAGTATAATGAAGGCTATTCTGTGTTATGAACATTCACATTTTAGTATGATGTAATGTTATTTTAGGACTTCACCTGAATGGGTGAATCCAGGACAGTATGGGCTGGTGATGGTAACATCGTCTGATGGTCGAAACTTGCCTTACGGGCGCCTGGAGGACATCTTAAGCCGTGATTCATCTGCACTCAATTGTCATACTAATGATGACAAACGAGCATGGTTTGCCATTGATCTAGGGCTGTGGGTGTTACCTAGTTCATACACACTAAGGCATGCCCGGGGCTATGGACGTTCAGCTCTGCGGAACTGGCTTTTCCAGGTAAATGTCCTGGAGTGATAATTGCATCAAAGCACATGCTTATAGCTGTCTGTGACACCACTGTAATAATCAAATTACCCACTGTGTATACAGTCTGAAAGTTCATTACTGTCTTTACAAGAATCTGGTGTAGACTGTCCCACATATAGTGAATTAAATCAATGTCCTTCACATTTTTTATTTTGAAGGTCAGTTTTAATATTATCTTCCTGTAAATGTGTATGTCTCCGAAGTTCTGTCTTCCCATCACATTTTTCGACTAAAATTTTGAAAGTATTTCTAATCAGTCCATTTGTGCTATGTTCCCCAACTTCTGGCATTCCGCAATACAGCCACCCTGATATTGGGTAAAGAGTAAAGATTGTGAAGCTGCTTATTGTGTGATTGTCTCCACCCTTTTGTTATCTTATCTAAATTTTCTCTTCACACCCTCTTCATGGGCATTTTTAATCTGTTTTCTTACTTAAGAGTGAGAAACTGAGTTTTATGTCCATATCAAACAATGGTAAATTATAGATTTGTGTATCTTAATACAGGAGTACTCAAATTTTCCAAAAATCTAGCAGCTACCTCAAAATTTTTTGCACCAGACGGGTGACATGAAGTAAGTTCCACACTGAGGACACACAAATATTAGGCACCACTGTAAAAAAATTCAGTCACTCTGGTGACCTGATGCCTGGGATTTGTGCACTGCTGTTTTAGTATTACTGTAAGGAGAGGAATGTGTTTTTTTTTACTGTATAATTCAAAACTTAAACACAGACAGAATATTTGTTTCATTTACTACTTTATACAGAAGAGGTAGGGGAAAGAAAATGGATATGATTTTTAATTTGCTATATACTTCAGATAGTCCACAGCATTAACATAATTATGAAATTGTGTTATTTTAGTCTCTAGTAATAATAATGAATATTTATTCTCTGTTCTTGTAGGTTTCAAAAGATGGCCTGAACTGGACAACCCTATACACTCACGTAGATGATGGTTCCTTAAATGAACCAGGAAGCACATCTTCTTGGCCACTGGAACCTCCAGCTGAGGAAACTCAAGGCTGGCGTCATGTTCGCTTACAGCAGACAGGAAAGAATGCTTCTGGACAAACACACTATCTTAGTCTCTCTGGCTTTGAGATTTATGGCACAGTGACTGGTGTCTGTGAAGATCTAGGTGAGACTTTATTTTGCTAGCAGAATTCAAGTTTATCTGTTTCACATCTTTCTTGGGATTACTCAGTTATTGTTCTCTGTCCGTTGTCTAGTATTCATAACACAATATAGCATTTTGGAAACTGAATCAATTTATGTCTGCAAATGTGAAGGTTTTGAGGCACCCACTTGGATGGCTGCATTAGAAACAGCTTATCTGTCACCAGACCATGGTGTCGTGCAGAAAAACGGAATTTGTTATTTATTTTTGTGGTGTTGACAGCTTTGAATACTGTACAAAAAATTTCCGCACTGTTCTGTTCTCTGCCTGCAGGGAAAGCTGCGAAGGAAGCAGAGGCAAACCTGCGACGACAAAGGCGACTTCTGCGCACACAGGTGCTGAAACATTTGCTGGTTGGTGCTCGTGTTGTGCGTGGACTAGACTGGAAGTGGCGCGACCAGGATGGTAACCCTCCAGGAGAGGGCACTGTTACTGGGGAACTTCATAATGGTACAAGGAAATGAGTATCACCTTGTTATAAATTAAAGACAGTACCTTGTCAGTATCATAGTGTATGTTAGCTGAAACTCTTAAAGAAGTAGTGTAGTGTCATTTGTAGAGGTACATGATGGCGCAGTTGGTTGAGACACTGCGCCATAAGCCGGAAGGTCATGGGTTTGATTCCCAATGGGGTCACTGAGATTTTTCATTGACTTAATCCTTCCAGCCACACTATGGCCCATGGGTTGACTCAGTCTCTAACAGAAATGTGTGCCAGAGATGTCTTCTGGGGGTTAAAGGCAGCTGACGCATAGGGCTAACAACCTTGCCACCTTCATGTGCCAGTAGTCTAGAAATTCCTGGAGCCCTAAGGGCCTGTTGAGGCCTGTACATGGATTGCTTTACCTTTACTTATATTAATACATTAAATTTTATTCACGTAATTAAAATAAATTTCCAGAATGAGGATTTGAAGGATGCAAAAACTACCACATTACATCTCTGGTTATTTTATATGTTGGTAAGAGTACAGGGTAAATTTCGTAATACCTTGGTGTTCTCCATTATGTCTGAAGTAGAAAAAAATGGAAAAGTTAAATTCTGATCTGTTTACTTATGTGCATGTATATCAGATATTTCTCTTCAAACATTAGTTCTGATGTGGGTTTTTACTGTTATTCTGCATCTTTATTTTGAAGGCTGGATAGATGTGACATGGGATCATGGAGGTTCGAATTCATACCGAATGGGAGCTGAAGGGAAATACGATCTTAAGATGGCAGCAGGCTATGATACTTCCAACACTTCAGAGCCATTGGCTTCGGGAACATCTGTTTTGTCTGGAAAGTCTGCCGCCAGTTCAGCAGGTAAGATTTCTTTTCATTCAAGACGCTTATGAATAAGGCACCAACTTTTTCTCAAGAATCTTTGGCTTATTGAAAAGTAGTCATTTACTATAATTATTATAATGGTTATAGCCATACAGTTCATGGCCGGTTATTTACTTGGTCATGTATTGCATTATTGCTGCAGGCAGCCAAGTGTTACTTTTTTTCATTACACCCAGGACATTTGCTGTCATAACCAAGATTTGAACTGGGTGTCTTCCAGATACAAATCAGAAGTGTTACCACATAAGCCAACTTGTGTAGTGAAGTGGTATTTGTAGTAGTAAAAAAAAGCTTGAGGAAATGTCATCTGGACATCTCTAATGCCAAGTCTTTACATATCTGACATGTGAGAGGGTTAGTTTAGAAGTTTTCTGGGAGGTGAGGTGAGTGAAGTTTTGGATTTATTATGCTTTGACGTGACAGATGTAATTTCTGAAGTGCCAAGCTATATATTATGTTCTCAGAACTGTTCATTTCTGTTTGGTACTTAATGTGCACAGACCTCCTGAGAATTCAAGTGTATGGGAAAAATAATCTCCAAGTGTTTCTTAATGTCATTCAGATAAATTTCCAATGGTTACTACATATTATTAAACATACGGCAATTTCTGTAACAGTCAGAATTTGTGAGGGTTTCGACAGGCACCTGCATAAGTTGATAGGTACTTGCAGGGCCACACATGGCTGGTACAAGACATGAAATGGTCAGCCTTGTGGTTGGTGCCCAGATTGTTGCATAACCTGCCACGTTCGTGCATTTATGTTTATGCTATGACATCATACTATTTTCCAGGCAAAGGTAGTAAAAACATGGTCGATACAACAAAAAGTGGAGGCACCAGTGTACTTACAAGTCGCAAATCTAGCTCAACTCCAAGCCTGCCTGATGCAACTGAGAACCATGCAAAAACCTCAGTTGCTAGCACTGAGCAAGCAGCATCAGCAGACAACCTTGCTGCCAAGGTATGGGGGACAGTGTGGTTTGTGAAGATGGATGAAGTTCTGACATTTTGGTAACATGGTGGAATTCTTCATTCCTGAATATATTTGTCATGTGTCAAGTCCAAATTCCTTTGCTGAGCCTCATTCCTGCCCTGAATTAATTCCACCAGAGTAGTTCAGTGTGTTTGGATTTCAAAGATTGCTCACTTAGAAAAGCAAGAAATTTGATTAATTCAGATGGTTGGTAATGCTTCCAGTCCCAGGAGTTCATCATTTTGCTTACCCCATAGCCCAGCCATTTTCTGCAGAAGTTTACTATAAGGAAGCAAACTGTAAGCAACTCTGTCTAAAGAGTAGCAAAATGGCAGCTACGTGCATAGTCTATTGACAGGCAAAATAACTCTGTGTTCGCAATTAGCTATGAAAAAGATGTGTTTTATCTTGTCGTGGCATGTGGTATTCGGTTTATGCAATAATATATATGATAGTCTAGTCAGGCATCTATGAATGACTGAACTTGGGTTGGAGAGTAAATGTTTTAAGCGATCTAACACAAGGCAAGCGATCATAAACTTAAACACTTCCAAGATAAACTGTAAATCATTTGTTTTCTGCATTTAATTTCTGTGTTAATGGGTGCTTGAAGTAGTAAGCATGATGCAGTGAAGGCAACTAGTGACACGGACGAATTTAAATACATAATGGTAGTGATAGTGCTTTCAGCAATTGATATATTGAAGTCAGGAGTAATGTGTATGATTGAATGGATTTCAGATGCATAAGTCAGTCAGTTATTTCCTTCCTTTTGCCTAGTTACGCTAACAGTAGTTTCACAGCTGGTATTCTTTACACTGTAGCAAGCTGCTGAGGCTATTGCGGAGAGTGTTTTGTCAGTTGCACGAGCTGAAGCAATAGTCGCAGTTACGGGTGAGAGTCAGTCTTCATCTACTCCAGCAGGCGAGCTCTCAGTTGTTGTCCATGCATTACGAGATCCTCACACTGACTTGTCGGCAATTTCGTCTTCAGCAGCCAGTGATCTTGCTACCATTGTAGAAACTCTGGCACTTGGCGAATCCACGAGGATCAGTTCAGGTAAGTAGAACAGACAGCATATATAATGTAAGTGTAAATAAATGCCATTAGGCTTCTGGACAATGTTAAAGGGTCCCTTTTCCCTGTGGCATAATGTGTAATGGTATGAGCAGAGGAGGAGACCTCAAGATATGGAGAGTTGTTGTGAATATATTGTATAGGCAGTCTTTGACATGTGCCAACAAGAGGTGGTCCTTCAGTTCAGTCACTGGGTGTGCAGCTAACAACTGCACCGTTAACAGAACTCCGTATTACGTAATGTTAACCTGGAGCCTTCAACGTGTTGGGCTAATGTGAACGTTGTAATGAAACTTCAGGTCATATAAATGTTTGGACATTCTTGACTAGCTCACAGGCTATTAGCTTCTGCAGAAGGACTCTTTCTGCATGGAGTTGAATAACTTATTTTCAGGCTTCCTAATTAATAAGCATGATTTGTCTAATTTTTCCAAAAATGTGTTACATCAGGTTCAGCTAGCAACCAGCTCCGGCGGCAGATGAGTTGCAGTGAGGAAACTAACTCATCGTGTGGTGGAAACAAGATTTTAACATCTGGCAACACTTCAAATGTAGAAGTTACAAAAGCAAACCAGTTAGTATCATCTTCCTCATCCAGTTCCTCCACTTTGAACAAGACACTGTATGGGTCCTCTCGTGCCAATAAAGTTCAGCTGTCCTCAACTGACCCCCATTCTGTACTGTCGGCGGAAGCTGTAGAGGTACTGGATAAGATGAGAGAAGGTGCAGATCTGCTTCGTAACAACACCAACAGCTTCCTGTCTGGAGAGCTGCTGCCTTCCTCTCTGTTGGTTGGGACTGGACAGCAGCCACCATCCGCCACATCCATAGGTAATTTAATATTTGACATTCCTGTGGCAGTGACTGTGAAGTTTACTGCCTTCTATAACTTGACACTGTGTAGTCTGATGGGGAAAAAACATGCTGGCTTCATTGCTGCTCACCTACCATAAATCCAACCCCTCGTCCGTACCTTGGAGGATCATAGATTTGTACTCTGCTCTACCCTGGGTCACGTGGGAGGCGGTAACACTTGTGGAGGGTATACCCTGATGGGGGTTGCCATGACACACGCTGGCTAATGAGGCTTTGGTCTACCCAAGCCAAGGAAGAGAAGGTATCATGCTGAAGGCTGCATGGCACTGGGATAGAGATAGCAGTGTCGTAATGACCCCCTTGGGGAACCAGGCCGCACCCCATTGTATGTGGGCCTTCCGTCTGCGTGGGGCTCTGTGGATGGTGACCTTATGTTTTTCCCCATATGAATGTAAGAGGGTTCCTTTTTGGGGACTCCGGCAAACATACATGAATGAATGAAAGAATGAATGAATGAAAAGTAGACCAGTGGCTCTGGTGACAGAGTATCGCTGCCCAAGGGGACTCTGTTAGGGAACATGGAGGGGGCCCCTTACTGATGACTCTGAGGGAAAGATAAAAAGATATATATTAAGTGAGAGGTAAAAATGCTCTGTAAGCCAGTATTTCTCTCAATAGGGGCCCCGTTGGGGAACCTGGAGGGGTTTCACTTGCTGTGACTCTTCGAGGGAAAAGAGTAGTATATCTGGGTTCCTTTTTTGGACCCAGATTATATTGAGGTTTTAGGAAACGTGGTACTGAGGAGGAAACCTCAGTCCACATTTTGTGTGAGTGTGAGTCCTTGGCCTCACTCAGATATACACATGTGGGTTCCTTCTTTTTGGACCCTGAGGATATTAGGAAAGTAAGTATAGGAGCCATCTGGAACTTTACTAAAGGAACAGGGCTCCTTTAACTTAGTACAGAGCATGGGGTACAAAGGGCCTGTCTTAAGGTCTAGGTGCATCGGGCCAGGAAGGGCTTGAACCCAAATACTCTTCTATTCTATTCTGCTCTATTCTATTCTATTCTATTCTATTCATCCCTGCACTGAAGACTGACACACCATACTCATTTGAAATGTTTCTTGTCTCCTTACTCTTTGGATCTATGACCCTCTGAAAGCCTTGGCCCCCTTAATTACAGATGCCCGTTCTTCTCTATCGACTGGCTTCTGACGCCATTTCTTAACCCTCATCTCCTTTAGATCCTTCTCTGCATCTTCCAGCCATCTCAATCTACATCTTCCCCTTCTTCTATTCCCTCCAATTTACTCTCAGTTATTTTCTAAATTTTTATTTTGTTTTTAAATTTTGTAAATCTAATTAATGCATGGAGTATGGAGCATATTAAAATGTGAAATGAAATTTATTGGTGTTCATTGTACAGTAGCTTTCGTACTGCACCTCTGTGCTGCAGTGAAATTTTATTGTACTGTCTCCTAGGTTTGATGGCTGCCACGTTGGCCCCGCCAGTTCGTATTAGTGTGACTGGAGGGCAAGAGAGCTCAGACTTGGGTGTGAATGAGGAGAAAGGGCTGCGCATCAAGAACAGACAGCCCTCAGCTGCAGTAACTGATGGTAAGTTTTGTTAACTGCCATTTGCTTGCTGTTATGAGTAATCTTCAGGCAGCTTTAGGGTGATAGCATGGTAAGTGCTCCCTGCACCTCATCAAGCTTTTCTGACTTACATTTTACACTGGGCAGTGAACACACTGCCCAATGTTCACCCATCCTCATAATTATCAAATTATCCTCTGCTTCCTCATCCATTATGGGTTGTTTTATAAAAATGAAATTCTCCAGTCTTTCTTTTCCTTTGTGTGAGTACTCCCGTATGTGTCTGACCACCTTTTTCCTACCCTCATTTTATCATCTCTCATACTAGAATTCAGCAGTGTTTGTGCAGTCTTTTAAATGTGTTAAAAGTGTTCAGATCTTGACATATCACAATGTTTCTGTTCTAGTTAAGAGAGAGAAAGACTGCAGCACGAAAGACAAAGATGCAAGTGGAGGTTCTGTGGTTGTGTCAAATCCAATGAGTGTGAGTGTACCAAACTTGACGTCAACATCAGGGACCAACACGATGGAGACATCGGCCACTGCTGGACTTCTCGAGACGTTTGCAGCAATGGCACGTCGCCGCACTCTCGGTGCTGTGACGGGTGGTGGTGGTGCAAGTGGTACTGGATCAGGCACAGGCAATGCAGGAAGTGGAGGTGCAGGGAATATTCCGTCTCCGTCATGCACGACGCCCTCCCCATCACCATCACCCGGCAGTTCACTCTTCCCCCGTGGTCCCAGCTCTGTCTCCAGCCTTGTCAGACTTGCGCTGTCATCCAATTTTCCAGGTTAGTCATGATAGGCTTGTCAAGTACCCTGGGTGCTGTAGTTTAGCACAAAATGTGATTGATATTTCATATTAAAATTGTGAATTGAAATATGCATTCTCAGATGCACAGAACAACAGCTGCCTTAACTGTATCAAAGAGACATTCATTTTCAATGCAGACAGTGCGTGAATATAGATGCCCAACTATCTAGTAGAGATGAGAGGTTGGTGTGGTGGTGGTTGTCAACATTTTGTTTGGCTGTGATGTCACGTGTGTAGTTTGGTAGATGTGTATCAGTGTGTAGGAGAAGCATATTGTTTTCCTCTTCAGGTATGGTCTGTGAGATAATGCTTTGTAGTTTTGTTGATACTGGGTTTTTTTCACAGGAATATAATGTATCCATCTTTAGAGTGAATGCTGGATCATATGCATATTCATTGTTTACAAGAGAAAGATTAAATGGAGACTTCTCTAAGATACTGATCTACAAAGGAGTTTCAGAAAATCAAGGAACAAACAGTCTGATGCTGAGAACTTTATTCTAACTTCATATATACACAGCACGTGTCAGACCTCCACACACATTTGGCCCACCATGGCATCAAGGCTTGTATCCCATTATAAAAAAAAATTGGTGTCAAGTATCTGTACTAGGACGTGATAGATTGTTTCATACCAGCAGCTATTGCAAATCACGTGTCGGTCAAGTGCTCCTTAACACATCCTGGGAGGAAGAAATCTGTAAGTACTGCATTGGGGCTAAGGGGGGTGGTGTGTAACCGCATGGCTGTAACATCATAACCAGTCCAAAGTTTGGTTGGCAGTATGGAGTCCAGTGATTTCCATCTCCTTGGGCCCCTTAAGAAGCACCTGGTTGAAAGAGACTGCAGCAGGTGCTTATATGAAGCGAACTGTAACATCCTGGCTGCAGACAATTGACACCAATATCTTCTGCGCCAGGGTACAAGTGTTGGTGCCATGGGACAGGTTCTGAAATGTTAATGGTGCCTATGTGGAGGTCTGCTGTGTACAGTCTGCTACACGTGACATGTTGACATCAAAGTCAGAATCAATTTATCACCATCAGAGTCTTCGTTACCATATTTTTTTTTTTTTTTTTATTTAATTATACAATAAAGTTGTATATGAACATACATGCTTGCTGCACTGAGAATAAATGCCTATTTTTTGTTTGTAAAAGTGGGCTCAGATCTGTTAGAAACTACACTGTAGGTGGATTTAGTTCTGGAGAAATCCATCCATTTTGCTATACAGGAAAGATAAAATAGCCTCATCATCCAGTTCTTAATTAATCCACATGTTATATGGAACTGTTCTGTAAGCTGTAACTGGTGAGTTTTAGGATTGGGTAAATTCATCTAATTATCAGTATACAAATCTGTTGATGCATTTTCCCCATCAGGTGGTCTCCTGAGCACAGCACAGAGCTATCCCAGCCTGACAACAAGTGGCCCTACAGGGACAGGCTCATGTGGAATCTCAACCACAGCTGGCAATGGCCCCTGCCTCAGCCAGGCACTCACCATGAGCCTCACGTCCACTTCCAGTGACAGTGAGCAGGTCAGTTTGGAGGTTAGTGGCATCGAACACTGTGCAGGAATGGGAAGCTGTATTCCAGTGGAGTACATACATTTTGAGGGAATGTGTTATCTAGAAATTTGCATATGTTGTTGGCTTAGTGTCCACTGAACCCATGCAAATACAAATGTATTTTTACTAAGCTAATCACACAGTTTGAAATCGTAAAGTATTTCCTTTAGAGATTATAATCTTTTGGGGTGTGAAACTATGCGGTCCAAAAGATAGGTCCATTAATTGCCTTGAAGGTGTAAATGTTGCTCTCTACCAAACTGCATTGTGTCACACACACTGGAAGATTATATTGTTTCTGGTGCTGACAAGTGCTGAACAAAATGCCGCCATACGGACACTGTATTTACATTAAGTCAAATGCTTAATACTGCCATGATTCAGTGTTTTTAATCAGGTAACCAAATGTCTTCTCTTCCATATCAGGTAATTGAATTGCCCTACATTTTAAATAAAAATGACCTAGTGTTGTGGTCTCAGCCAGTAGCATTTGTTTTACTACGATTGGTATGGTCATTCAGCTGTACGACTGGCCTTCCTTGTGTATGTTCTATGTGTCCTGCCCATTAAATGCCCACAGAATTCATGGGTGCCTCCATGATAGAAGCTTTACTTTCAAAGATGGATGATTATTATGCTAGTCAAATATTTTTCTTCCTGGGTGAACCTGAAGGTTCATTACCATATTCATGTATATTTCCCACTGTGAACATGCTGCATTTTGCCCCTTCACACACCCTGTTATCCATGATTCATTTTAATATCCATGTATCATATATATTATTTTGTCCATTAAGGAGGTGTGCTTGATTTTTTAAATTAATTGCTAATTTCACACTTTCATATCTTTTTTAAGTCCATCATTTCTACTGTTTACAACAGGTGAACAGTGTGGAAACATACTGCACACAGATTATGGGAGAGTATAAATCCCATGAGGGGTGCACAGATATTTAAAAAATTTGGGACCCTTCTCAAAATTCTAGGTGCCAGGTAGCAGGCTTCAAGCTGAGGGGCCACAAATACTAGGCACCACTGTACAAAATTTAGTCATCTGGGCAGCCTGGTGCCCTGACATATGTGCACCATGACATCCATCACCTATTGTTCCTATACACAAAACAACAAGAAGAAATGTCAAATGATGTAAGCAACAAAGGTAGACAGCTATGTACATGATGACACTGAGGCAGTAAATGGTGAGGAAAGCCTTTCAACATGGATCCTAAACAGATACTATATGTTGGAAGTCTTCCAGGAGAGTACGGAGGAAGGAATAAGGCATGAGGACTGTGTAAACCCAAGAGTACCTGCAGTTGAATTTATTTCCAACTTGCTGCACTAGTTCTTATGTAAAGGTTACTCCTACACGTTCTGGCCATAACATGTGCCAACTGCAGGGATTGCATATTACACAAATATGTACCGTATATCATCGAATCTAATCCGCACAAGTTTTTGCGGATTTCTTAAACGAAAAAAAGTTGGTTTGCGATTCTAATCCGCACCTATGGGAGGACGATGGTGAAGATAAAGATGATAGTGATTGGGTGACGGATAACGATTCAGTAATGAGTGATGACAGTGAGTCTGATGAATAATAAATTATAAATATTATATAATATTATAAATAATAAATAAAATAATAAATTATTGTATTGTATTGTTCTTACGGCACATACGAGGTGTGGCAATAAAGAAACCGGATTGCTTTTATTACTCATTTCCGGCCACGTCAATGACGAAGAGGAGGGTAGGGCATTGACCCGTGGACTTCACTCTACCGTCACACAAAGGTTCATTCACGCGCATCGGTTAGTCTGGCCGTGACCATTGTTAGAAGCGGATCGTGTGTCTGAGCTCCGTTGGAATAATGCTGAGTGCTAATGTAGAACAACGTGTTAACATCAAATTCCTCACAAAACTTGG
>Ga0131853_10001039_pt1 | contig 50478 bp, 45 predicted proteins | sample TergutLab28metaG_FD_92764 | JGI IMG/M metagenome (GOLD analysis project Ga0131853, IMG submission 92764) | Labiotermes labralis P1 segment gut microbial communities from Petit-Saut dam, French Guiana - Lab288 P1 (version 2) (version 2) | ecosystem: Host-associated > Arthropoda: Insects >...
AATACTTTCTCAAGTATGAGATGTCCATATTGATTCTTCATAAAAATGACTCCTAACGTAGTTTTTCATTCTACATCAGGAGTCCCTTTTTCGCAATGTCCGTTTTTAGGGGGCCTGTTCATAGATTAACCCCCATCGCCGTTCTAGTGTTCCATCTCCCACCCTCGCTTCCATTGTGGCTGTTTCGGCATAGTTTCTTTTGCCCTCTTGCGAATACGGTCAATCTGCCGCAGTCGCTCCGAGAGTGACATAGTGGATTTTCTGATTTTATTTTTCTCTTTCATCAGACCGTCACGCTCTTTTATCCAACTTGTAAGCGGGATTTTGCCGTCTTTGTTTCGGTGCTTGCTGAGATAGCCGTTTGCGGATTTGAATAACTCCAATTCCGTTTTATGCTCTGCAAAATACTTCTTCTGCTTGCGTGGGGACAAAGCTTTGTATTCATCGAGAAAAGGCTTGTTTTCTTTATCAGCATAGATGAATCTGTCACAGAAGATATAGTGAGAAACATTGCGTCTTCGTATAACTGGAGAGGGAGAGTAGCACTTGACACCTTCTTCACTGTTTTGTTTTTTGCACCAGTCTATTTTTGATTTGGCTTGTGGCCATTTTGGTTTGGTTCTATCGCCGAGGTAAAGGTAGAGACCGTTTTCATGCTATACTCTGTACTGGCGACAATACGCCCCTACCAGAAGTCTGGTTGCCTCGGAACCTATAAAGGGCGTTTTTTGCCGCCAGTGGGATGTTCTATGGAAGGGCGTTCATGAGTGAGGAGTATAGGGTCAAGAGAATTGGGTGTTTTTGCAAGGAGTTATCCTAACAGTTTGTGCCTATCCCTCCTAGGACTTATCTTTCGGTCGAAATGGCACTGCCGCCAGATACCCGAACAACACTGCTGCGCCGATTCCGGTGGCGGCGGCGGTGAAGGGGCCGGAGAGGATGCCGAGGAGGCCTTTTTCTTGTACCGCCTCTTTTACTCCTTTTGCCATCACTGCCCCGAATCCGGTGATGGGTACCGTGGCACCGCCTCCGGCCCAGTTGACCAAAGGTTCGTACACCCCCGCCGCACCCAGCGCTACCCCGGCGACTACATAAATCACTAAGATTTTTGCGGGAGTCAGCTTGGTTTTGTCAACGAGAATTTGCCCGATGGCACAGAGAACACCCCCCACTACAAAGGCTTTTCCAAAGGGTAATAGTAGTTGTAGCATATTATATTTGCCCCCTATCCTACCGTAGAAATTGCCACGGCGTGGCAAATCCCCGGAATACTTTCCCCCTGCTGGGCGGATGTGGTGCTCATCAATGCCCCGGTGGGGCAGAAGAGGACTTTGTTCCACCGCCCTGCCCGCATGGCGTTTAAAATTGTGCCGTTTAGCACCGTGGCGGCACACCCGCAGCCGGAGGCACCGGCGTCTACGTGTTGTTGTTCCCGGTCGTAAATCATAAGTCCGCAATCTTGGTATGTGCGAAGCTTTACTCCGTCTTTGGCGAAGAAATCTGTCACCACCTCATGGCCCAATGCGCCTAAGTCCCCGGTGACGATGAGGTCATACTCGTCTGGGCGGCGGCCTGTATCTTCAAAATGTTGCCGTAGGGTGTCGTAGGCCGCAGGGGCCATGGCGGCACCCATATTGTTGGGGTCTTTGATACCTAGGTCCACAATCTTTCCCGGAGTCACATGGGTCACGGCGGGGCCGTTGCCTGTGGCGGAGAGGATGGTCGCCCCTGCCCCGGTGACCGTCCACTGGCTAGTGGGCGTGCGCTGACCGCCGTATTCTAAGGGGAACCGAAACTGCCGTTCGGCGGTACAAAAGTGGGATGAGGTCACCGCCGCCACGGTGTTTGCAAAGCCACCGGCGATGGTCATAGCGGCGAGGATTAACCCCTCTCCCATAGTGGAACAGGCACCAAAGATGCCGAAGAAGGGAATGTCACTCTCTCGGCTGCCAAAGGACGAGCCGATACACTGGTTGAGCAAATCCCCGGCGAACAAAAATTCTACGCTACTGGGGGCCACCCCCGCCTTATCTGCGGCCAGGGCGAAGGCCTTTTTCTGCATCATGGCCTCCGCCTGTTCCCAAGTCTGTTCGCCCCAGTAGGAGTCGATGCTGATATAGTCAAAGCTTTGGCCCAAGGGCCCGTCCCCCTCTTTTTTTCCCGCCACGGCGGCGTGGCCCAGTATGACCGGGGGCGTTGTAAAGGCAATCGTTTGCGTTCCAAGTTTTTGGTTTGGCACCGAATTTCCTCCAATATCTATTCTATAGTTGGCTAACCAGAAGAATCGCTCATCTTGGCGGTTTATTTTTCACCTTGCTTCGTTGTCGTCCTTGCCGGGCGAAAGCCCGCCTGTGTCCTCCGCCTCACAAGACGAAAAATGACCACGCAAATCTTGAGCGTTTTTTCAGGTTAGCCAACTATACTGTATCCTTGCGGAGCAACCGAATCTCTAGCTGCTGGCCCGTGTCGGCACTGACGTAGACAAAAAACGCCTGTCCGTTCTCTGCCCGACAGTGAAAGGCATAGCAGAGAAGCTCTGCCCCGTAAACCTCAATGACGGCGAGGTCGTACCCCTCGATGGCGAGTTCCGCCGGGACAGCATCCATGGCACCCTCCGGGCTGATGGCGGGGGCAGGGATTGTCCGTGGGTGGGCGTAATATAAACGCTCTGCCGCTGTAAATCCGGTAACCCGGCCATTGTCCAACCCTACAGAGACCCGGACATGGTCGGGATAGAACACCACCCCGTCCCGTGTATAGAAAAAGTCGGCGACTACCGTATTATCCCGGACTGCGTGATAGCGTGACTCCATATTGGCGTGACCGCTGCGGAGCACAGCCGCTTGTGCCAAGGCAAGCCCTTCTTCCGGTGACTTTTGTATGCGGGACACTCGGCGAGAGTTCATGGCATAAGTCACCTGCCCGGTTGTTTTGTCCACTGCTACGATCAGCTCTCCGCCATCTACCCGAGCACGGAACCGATGGGTGTACTCAGAGTCTGTGTGGGAGAAAATGACAGGGCTGACATCCATAAACGCCGCTACCCGGTCTAAGGCATCTTCTACCGGAATGGCAGAGCGCATCGGGGCGGCAAACACAGGCACTGCCGATTCAAAGGCCGCCGGGCCGTCTTGTACCATGCGTCGGGCTAAGATGCTGACCTCGCCCAGAAATTGCCGTTTGGGGGCGGCGGTCTCCGGCGGGACGGGGAGTTTTGCAAGTGCCATGGCAGCCTCTGCCGCCCGACCATACATGCGGATGCCCACAGATGCTGCCGTCGCATGGGATGTGGTAAATCGGCCTTGATTCAGAAGGGCTTCAATCTCTGCCATGCTTTCTCGCAACCCCTCTGCGGTCTGTTGCTCTGTGGCCTGATACTGAGCGGAATATTGGGTTAGGTGCTGATGTTTCTGGTACAGTAATATCCCCAATGCCGTGAGGACGGTCAGGTTGATGGCAACAAGCAGAATAGCAACTCGTTTTTGTCCCATAGAAGCGTGCCCCCTTTCAGTCCTAGTTTATGCAGGAAACCCAGTTCCTACTATGGTAGAGATTGCCAGCCCCACCGTTCTGGGCAGAAAGAAACCATTGCAGACACCTTCGTTTTATGGTATTCTGGAACTAGCTTACGTGAAATGGGAGTTTGAAGCCAATGAAAATACAAGAATCTGCCGAAAACTACCTAGAAACCATCTATATTCTAGCAGAGCGCAATGGCTATGTGCGCTCTATTGACGTGGCCACTGAGCTGGGTTTTTCAAAACCTAGTGTCAGCCGTGCCATGAAGTTGCTTCGAGAGAACAACTATATCACCGTAAAAAATGACGGCACCATCTTTCTGACCCCTGCCGGTCAAGAGATTGCCGCCCGCATATATGAACGCCATGCCTTTCTGACCCAGTTTCTGATTAAACTAGGCGTTGCCGAGGACGTCGCCAAAGAGGACGCCTGTCGGATTGAGCATGTGATTAGTGAAGAGACGTTTTCTAAACTGAAGGATTTTAGTCAGGGGACGTAGTTTGGTTCGATAATAAGAGGCGGGGAGTGCCAACGCATCTCCCCGCCTCTTGTTGTTATTGTACTAGAGTGTTAGACTTAGCCTTTTGCTTTTTCTTCGCGTACTCTCTTCTGATAGCGTCTTTCAAACACAGAGAGGAGTACGAATGCGGCACCTAAAATCCCAATGCCGACCCAAGCGTTCTGGAAGGCAACCATGGTGACCATGGCATCCACACAGTCGTGGCCGACGCCAAGTGCAACGCCGTCATTTAGTGCGCCGAAGCCGTTGAAGAGGTTATAGGTGAAACCGGACAAGAAGATGAGGATGAAGCCGTAGGAGAAGCCAGCCGCAGCCGCACCACGGCGACCGCCCAAGGCGTTGCCCATGATACCCGCTACACCGCCGGTGAAGAATGCGCCGATGATGGAAACCAGCGGCACGGTACCGAATGCGGCGGCGGATACAAACATGGCGACAATCATACCGACAACGGACGTGATGAAGCCAATCATCAGAGAATTCGGTGCGTAAGGGAAGATAGCCGGAACATCCAGTGCCGGAATCGCATTCGGAACCAACTTGTCAGAAATCCCTTTAAACGCTGGAACGATTTCGCCCAAGAACATCCGGACACCTTGCAGCAAAATCATCACACCAGCGGCAAAGCCAAGGCCTTGCAGGATACCGAAGAGGATGAAGTTCTGCCCATCTGCGCCACCGACCTCTTCCACTACATCAGGGCCCGCAATGAGGACGAGGATGATGTAGAAGAACAACATGACAACAGAAATTGCAACCGCTGTGTCCTTGAAGAATGCCAGACCTTTCGGCAGTTTCATGTCTTCCGCATTCTTTTTCGGGTTACCGACCAGCTTGCCGATATAAGCGGAAGGCACGGTGCCAAGAGTGGTAAGATGCGCCAATGCGATGTCGTTTGAGCCTGTGATTTTCCGCATGATCGGCTGGGCAACGGCAGGTAGCAAGGTGAGAAGTGCCCCTTGGACAATTGCACCGATGACAATAATCATCGTCTGCCCCATGCCTGCCGCATACAACACGTAGGCCACCAGTACGGAGGATATCCACATCATGTGACCGGTCAAGAAGATGTACTTGAGCGGCGTGAAGCGTGCAAGCACGATGTTGACCAAGAAGCCAATGGCCATGATAATAGACGAAGCAGATGCAATGACCGGAACCGCATCGAGCATCGCACCGGAAATCAGCTCAGAGCCGGTTGCGAAGCCTTCTAGGTTGAACACCACCGGGAACATGAACACGAAGGGCAAAATTGCAGTAATGAGGACACCCACACCGCCGGACAAGATCAGCATCCCCAGTGCTGTCTTAATCGTACCGGCAAATACTTGTGATCCACTTTTCCGTTGCACGATCAGACCAACCAGTGCAACCAAACCGAGGATTAACGCAGGGGTTCGGACAACGGACAGTAAAAAATCTAGAGCTTGCATAACTTATTTCCTCCTTCAAATTTTGTTCTCTTTCAATGTTAACGTCTACAGCAGGCCCTTGGCACCCATGTATTCTTCCAATGCCGCTTTGACGCTATCAACTTTTACAACGTTTTGCACGAATACAACATCATCACGCCCCGGAAACTCGTCCCGGAAATCTTCCGCTGTGACGATGAAGTCGGCGTTCATTCCCCCAATCGTCCCAGAGGAGGCGTGCTCAACGTCGAAATCCTTGAGGCCAAGCTGCTTCATTGCAGACTCGACACTCATTTTGAGAATCAGGCTGGAACCCAGCCCCATTCCGCAGACACACACAATTTTCATAGCTTTGTCCTTTCTTTCGTTATGATTCCCCCCAAGCTAGAGACACGAGATCAGAGGACTGTAGTTTTTGATATGCTCGGCGTTGATGGCATCCCCTTTGTCTAGGTTAGAGCTTACATAGATGGGCGGAATGAATCCATCATTCACGCAGTTTTCTACAGTTTGCGCAATGATAGCCTCCATCAGCGTAACGGCTAGAACTGTGGATGTGCCGCAGAATTTCGGCTCTAGACCTTCCATGGATAATGCCGCATCACCGCTGACACATTTGACGTCGATGACGACATCGGCTACGTCTTTGAGATTTTTGCCGCTGGAGTGGCGTGACGTGGTGCTGTCTGCGAACTGACGGGACACTAGGGCAACGACCTTCATGCCGATTTTCTTTGCGGCCAACGCCATATCGACCACTGCGGCGTTGCGGCCGGAGATGGAGACGACAATCATCGTGTCATCTGGGGAGGTGTTCTCTAATTCCAGATACTTGTCAGTAAAACCTTCCACCCGCTCTTGCAGGGTGCTAAGTTTTGCATAAGGGAACAGTGCCAAATGCGGGATGAGAAGTGCGTTTACCGGCACCAGCCCGCCTGCGCGGTAGAAGATTTCCATGGGGAAAATCTGGGAGTGTCCGCAACCGAATGCGTGAATTACACGCCCCTTTTTGATGGATGCGGCACAGTAGGCAGCGGCTTGTTCGATGTGTTTCGCCTCTTCCTCGAACTGTTGCTTCATTTGCTTTTGAATGACGTCATAATACTCAAGATACTTCATTTGCTTCCTCCACTTCCTTACATTTTTTTAGAATGGCCTGTGGGTCTTTCCCGTCCCGCAGGAGGTCTAAACATGTATCATCGTTCATGATTGCGGCCAAACCACGGAGCAGTTCTCCATGGCTTTCCGTATCGACTGCGGCGAACAGAAACGCCGCTTTGATGCGCTTCTCAAACAGGTACACCGGCTCAGTTAACAACGCAAGGGTCATGGATATCTCACGCACCCCCGCCTCCGGCCGGCCGTGGAAAAAGGCAATGTCTTCCACCAGCACCACGTAGCCGCCGAATTGCTTTGCCGCTTCTTTGGCGGACTCTGCAAATTCTGGTGTCACCGCATCCTCCGCAATCAGCGGGGCCGCTAACAGATCTACGACCGTTTCCCAGTCTTTGCAGGTGACATTTGCAAGCAAATGCCCTTCTTTTTCCAGTAGACTTGTAATCATATTCTCACCCCCTTTGTGTCGGCATCCCACAGATAATTTGTAATCTCTGCAAAATCCGCATATGGAATATAGGATATCCCTTCTGTCTCGCAATATGCGGCCAATGCATCTTTGGCGAACAGGGCATCTGCCCCTTCCATTGCGCAGCGATCCGTCAGGCCATCGCCAACGTAGATGATAGTGCTGTCATCCATTGTTTGCCGAATCTGTTCCATCACGGCACGTTTGCAGTTGCAACAGGGGCCAAAGGGTTTATCACAGTCCGGGCGAACCGTTGCAAACGAGGTCGTGAGGCGCGTGTCGCCTACGAGGTTGTTTGCTAAGACCTTTACACCGTGTAGCCGTTCTTCGCCCAGCACACGTTCGATCGCTTGATGAAATCCGCCGCTGACGATGTAGAGTGGAATCTCTCTGCTGCGTACTTGTTCTAAGAACGTGTCAAAGGTTGGGTCAATACAGAGATGGGCATCCAAAAACTTGTGATATTCTTCCAGCCCAATCCGCATCACTTCAAAATGCTGCTTCATCGCTTCACGATTATTCGTCCGGCCAGCAATGAAGTCTGCCTCAATTTGTGCGCTCTCAGCATTGCCGAGAGTTTCAAAAAGCAGGTCGTTAGAGTCTTTTGTTGTAATGGTGCCGTCAAAGTCACAGACAAGTACAAGGTTTTTTTCATTCATTATCTTCACCTACAACATGCACAGTATGGTATGGACGTCATTACCAGTTTGGCCGACAAATAACAGGGCCTATCAAATATGGCCAAAATCATAGCTCAACGGAGCTCTACATGGTACTCAAATTTATCACCGCGGGCGATGCCAACGGCGTATTCGATGGGTGTATCCTTCTCAAAGCTATAGCGGTCAATTTTCATACAGGGCGCATCGTGTTCTACTTGCAATAATGTGTCTTCCCCGTTGCGCACACGCACACTTTGTAGCGTTTCACGCACCTTGCTAAAGGTCACGTTATGCGTATCTACCATCATGCTATATAGAGAACCGGTGGTCAGATTCTCGGCGTCAAAGCCGGGGAATCGGCTACACGGCAGATGGGTTGTTACAATCAGCATGGGTTCATTGTCTGCATAGCGGACACGAGTGAAACGGAAAATCTCTGTGCCGACAGCACATTGCATTTTCCGGGCAATCCGCTCATCGCACTTGATTTGCTCAAAGGTCACTAACTTTGTTGAAATCGTTTTGCCAAGCTGTTTCATGGATTCTGTAAAACTATACAAGCCTGACATTTCTTGGTTGAGGCGTTTTGCCGCAACATAGGTGCCGCGCCCTTTATAGATGTTGACGTATCCGTCTTTTTCCAGCTCTTGCATCGCCTGCCGCACGGTTGTTCGGCTGACGGCGTAAATATCACAAAGTTCACGCTCAGACGGCAACTTTGCCTCTTCCGGTAGCGAACCGTCCTCCATCTGTGCAAACAAGGAATCCATCAGTTGCACATAGGCAGGGATTCGGCTGCTTTTATTTATCTCCATGATATTCCTCTAACTGGTCATGATGTCTGTACCACATAGTGTAGCACAGATTCGCCGAAAAGAAAAGGTGGCAGAATGCATAAAGAAGCTTGGTGATTTTTGGTGAATTTGCCAAGCCTCTTTGATACAGAAAACGGACTTTAGGCTTGCCTAAAGTCCGTTCTGGTATTCAAGTGGTCATGTGTGAAGAGCGTTCTATTTAATCTTCTGCAACAGAGCCATTGCCACTGTCCTCTGCGGGACGGTCTCCCAGAATCAAATCCAAATCCAAAAACGATCCATTCCGGAACACGGTGACCGTCACCGCATCTCCGGGCGCAAACCCGCCGAGGGCAAGGCGAAGGGCTTCTACCGTGGTCACCTCTCGCCCGCCGAGGGCGACAATTACGTCCCCTTCCAGTATCCCGCCTCGCTGGGCGGCGGTGTCGGGATAGACGGTGTTGACGAACACACCCACGACAGTGTTAAAGAAGTAGGCGTAATCCTCCGTCACGGTGACGGGGAAGATGCCCAGATGGGGCCGGGGGATATAGCCCCGTTCGATAAGCTGATTGGCATAGCCCATGGCATCATCAATGGGGATAGCAAAACCGATGCCCTCTACCCCTTGCAGGCCGGACTTGGCGGTGACAATGCCCACCACCTCACCGAACTCGTTATAGACGGGGCCGCCGGAGTTTCCTGTATTCACAGCGGCGTCAATTTGGAACATGTTCAGGGTCTGGCCTTGGTCGATGGCAACTTCCCGGTCTAAGGCGCTGACGATGCCGGATGTGATGGTGTGGGTCAGTTCCCCTAGCGGGTTCCCGATGGCGAAGATACCGGCCCCCACACGCAGGTCGTCCGAGTTGCCGATGGTGGCCGCCGGAAGACCCTCGGCCTCAATTTTGAGGACGGCCATGTCGCTGGTAATATTCTCGCCGCCCACTAAGCTTGCCTCATAGATAGTGCCGTCGGCCAGCATGACTAGAATCCGGGTGGCCCCTTCAATCACATGGTAATTGGTGAGGATATATCCGTCTGAGGACACGATAAACCCACTGCCGGACACCCGCCCAGTAGACGATTGACCGAACACATTGGTGCTGGTGACCTCTGTGGTAATGCCAACCACCTGTTCACGGCCCAAGGCAAAGACCTCTTCTGCGGAGAGGCGGTTCCCTGTCCGAATCGGCTCTGCCGGTGGGGGCGTGGGGGTGGCGATGGGCAACTCCAGCTCCGGAGTTGGTAGCACCGATTGTGCAGCTAGGACAGACTCTATCTCGGCTTCCCAGTCATTGATGGCGGTTCTGGCCACAAAGGCTCCGGTGCCGCCGCCGATGATGGCGCAGACCAAAAGCAAACAAATTACTTGAAAGGAACTCAGCTTACGCCGTGACCGTCTTTTTTGTTGCGGCGGGGGCGTTTTGGTGTCTTCGGGCACCTCCACCTCAATCACCGGAGCCGGAGCCGGAACCGGCGGTGCCGGACGGCGAGCGGGCGGCCGATGCCGCATCATCCCCGTGGGGGTGCGCAGACCGTTGCCGGAAGCGTAGGAACTGCCGTACCACGTCCCGCCTTGCTCGATGGCAGTGCCGGGTTTCGGGGGCACCACAATCTGGGCTGGCTCTGCTGCGGTTGGCTCTGAAGACTTGTGGTCGGCGGGTGTCTTTTGTGCGTCATAGGGGACAAACCCCCCACGGGTCGGCCGATGGGATTCTGGTTGCAGGCCGCCGCCCAGTTCAAATTCTTGGTTGTGGTTCATGTAAGCACCTCCGTATTTCTAGACTATTGTACCACTGTAGCGGTGAAATATGGCAGAAATGTGAATAAACATTAAAACAATTATGAATTTACCGATTGTGCCGTAATTCTTGAAAAAATTGGGTCATCAATGCGCCGCATGGTTCTTCCAACAGCCCACCGACAATCTGCGGCTCGTGGCCGAATCGCTCTAAGAACAGATTCACCACACTGCCAACGGCCCCTAACGTGGGGTCTTTCGCACCAAAGAACACCTTGCCGATGCGGGCGTTAATCATAGCTCCCGCACACATGGGGCAGGGTTCTAGGGTGACGTAAAGACGGCACGAACCCAACCGCCAGTCGCCAATGGTACGGCAGGCTTCTTCAATCGCCAGTATCTCGGCATGGGCGGTGGCTTGATGGTCTGCCTCCCGCCGGTTGCGGCCTTGGCCAACGATGTGGCCTTGGTTGTCCACAATCACGCAACCCACTGGAACCTCTCCCGCTGCCATGGCCTCATACGCCAAGTCTAGGGCTGTTTGCATATACTGTTCGTGTGTCATAGGGATATTCACCTCGCTTTATTTTAACATATTGTACAGAGGTTGACCACTAGTATAATAATGGTAGTTCAAATGGAAAAATATTGTGGCAAATAAAAGTCAAAGGAGAGACTATTTTCAATTTATTCGACAATATGATTGACATTTCTGGAAAACTGTGGCATACTGTACTTGGTTAGCAATCTTAACCAACCAAACAAAGACGAATGGCGGATGGAACGCAATGGAAAAAAGTCAAAAATTTGAACACACTCTCCCTGTGGCAGATCTTTCGGTTAGCCGTATTATCAACCAAAAAGCGTTGATTGAAGCTATATTGAGAAAGAAAAAGCACGGCATCTCAAAAGCGGTGTTGGCCAAAGAACTGGGGCTTAGTAAGCCCGCTGTTTCTAAAAATGTGGCGGATTTGATCGCCATGGGGCTGATTCAAGAGCACGGTGAGGGTGAGGCGGGAAAAACCGGCGGGAGAAAGCCCATTATCCTCAGGTTGAATGAGACCTATCAATATATCTTTGCCTTAGACCTTTCGTTCCAAGAGCCGGTTTGTGCGATAGGGGATTTGTATTGCAATGTGTTGCGGTTGCGGAAAATCAAGATTGGCAAGAACGCAACGGCGGATGCGAAAAAAGCAAAAGTCTGGCGGATATTGCAAGAGATGGCCGATGACTTAGACATCCCCATGGATAAAATCGGCCTTGTTATGATCTCCCAGCCGGGTGTGATTGGGGACGATGGCGAAGTGCGCTATCCCAAGGCGCGGCATGGCGCATGGATCGGAATCGGATTAAAGAAGTACTTGCGAGAGCAGCTTCAAGTCCCTGTTTTGGTGGAAAATGACGTAAACCTTGCAGCCATCGGAGAGGCGCATTTTGGGGCGGACGAGAATTTACAAGACTTGATGTATATCATTTGCGGCATCGGGTTGGGCTCTGGCATTATCTTAGGCGGTAAACTATGGGAGGGGTGCAATCGGGCGGCTGGTGAAATCGGTGACTTTCTGCGCAAGGACGGTCGGAGCGCCGAAGACGTTGTGGCAATCGGCGGGCTGATAGAGCACATTGCGCCGCTGCTTGATGCAAGCAAGGGGCAGGAAGAACTCACATTTTCCCGTGTGGTGGAGCTGGTAAAAGCCGGTGACCCCATCGTAACGCAAGCAATTTATGAAGTGGGCTGTGAACTGGGCTATATCATCTATAACTACAATGTCATGCTGGATATTCCCATCGTGATTTTAGGGGGCGACTGTTTAAAGCTCGGCAAAACATTGTTTGACGGCATTGAGTCCGTGTTAGAGCAAAAACCACCGCTTCGACCGAAGGTGATTCCCAGCACATTAAAAGAAGCCGCAAGCATCTTAGGCGGGTTTGTTGTGGGGAAGAACGAGATATTAAATAAGAAGATTGAAGAGAATGTATAGGTGCGTTTTGTCAAGGGGAGATGCCCAATACCTAGTTGTACTCTTGCCGTTACCTTTTTTTGCTTCGGGCTTTCCGCATTGACAGAAATGGAATCATACTTTATACTGAAATAGCAATTCAAGCCCTTAGGAGACAGCCGATGATTATAATCCATTAACAAATAAATGAATGCCAAAGGAGATATGCCGTTTAGAAAGCGGTATGTTTCTGGTGGCAAAATTTTAAGGTTAATGGATATGTTCGGATTTTTGGTTTGAATTGTGACCTCTAAATGGGGTCGAGTTTAAGTTTCTAAAATCGCGTCAAGGTCTATACCTTGATGCGATTTTTTGTTGTTTTATAAAAATGGATAGAGAGGTTCATATATGAGAAGATTCACAGGCATTAGGCCACCTTTTTACACCTTCCTGCATACAACATCTCACACAGGAAGGGTTATGATATTTGAAAAATATAATATGGAGAGCGCAGCTCAAATGCGCATTGACAGTGGATAGCTATTGTAAAGGATGCAAAATGAAAACGTCTTTTGTTTCCAGCGGACTGTTTCGTGTAAATGCACAGAAGAAAAGCTTGGATGTCTGGCTGGTTTACAAATGTTCTGTCTGTGATACCACATGGAACCTGACTGTTTTATCTCGGGTGAATCCGCACTCTATTCTGCCGGAAACCTTGAGAAGATTTCTCGATAACGATCCTGATCTGGCACTACGCTATGCATCGGATGTGTCGCTGATCAAAAGAAATGGCGGAGAACCGGGGTGTCCGCTTGTCGAGATAGAAGGGGATCAAGTCGATTTGAAAGAGCCGGTGCGTATTCGTCTCATTGCGGAACAGGCTGTAGGGGTCAGGGTCTTGACCATCTTGCGCAACCAGCTTGGTCTATCTCGAAGTGAAATGAGCCGGCTATGTGACAGTGGACGGCTCCGCTGTACTTCCGGGCAAGAGATCAAAAAATACAAATTGACAGGGGAGATTATAATAGAAATCGAATAACACGAAACAGGGCAGACGCAAAATGGGAAATTCGTTTTGCGTCTGCCCGATATGATTTCCTTGCGGGGTTTTGCTCTGCTCTCTGCACTCAAGTTGTGGGGTAGATTTTTTGCGCTCTCGGCTATCTGCTTATTTTGCCGACCGCACAGCAAAAGATAGTGCCTTCTGCTTTATTATAGTATGGGTATGATTCGCCCTCATGTTGTCAAGGTGTGTAACATAAAAAAACAGCACAGAGCTTGATCTTGCTCTGTGCTACAGCTAATTTTGACCGTCACGCAATGGGAATTTTCTTGTGTCGAAGCTTAGAAATGCTTATAAGGAACATTCGATGTAAGCCATCCATTGATGCTGTATATGGATAATGTGAGGTTATGTTAGTCTCGCGTAATGTTTTTTTCAAACACCGTATTATCTATCCATCTTCATATGACGTAACATTAAGATAGGCACACAGGAATGCATCGCACATTTCACCTGTATCACGACCGCGATTCTAGCTTTTCAATGCGCTCTATCGCTTGCTCTAGACCTTGCTCGGCGGCTCTAGCATACCATATTATTGCTTGCACAAAATTTTGAGTAATAATGCTACCGGAACCAAGTTCATACATGAGACCAAGTATATACTGTCCAGATGCATAATCCTGTTCTGCGGACTTACGAAACCATTCTATTGCTTGATATAAATTTCATTGATCGTAATCCTCATAAATGTACATTTCAGCAAGGTTTACATACATTCTACCAAGCTGGAACTGCGCTGTGGAGTTCTCCTGTTCTGCAGCTTTGCGAAACCATTCTATTGCTTGATGTATATCCTCAAGAACACCATTGCCTGAAAAATACACAAGACCAAGCTCAATTTGTGCCGAATAATTCCCTTGCTCCGCAGCTTTGCGAAACCATTCTATTGCTTGATAGATATCTCTAGGAACACCTCTACCCAAAAGGTATTCTTGTCCAAGCCTAGGATAGCCGAACTGCTCCGATACTTCTTCAACAGAAAGTCCCTGCATCAAAAGTCTCTTTGCCACAACTTCTAAATCCTCATCAATTTCAAGAATGTGTCCGTCATCGTCATAAAAGCGGAAAGCACGTTGTCCCCAGCTATACTCTATAACGTCATGGAGGATTTCGATTCCATCGGTTGCCTTAATTTTAGTCACCCAATAATCTAAATCCCTAACCTCAAAACCAAGTTGAACATTGTCTGGTTTATCTTTTTTCTGTAGCATTACACCAGTTGTGTTTGCTGAAAATTCACCGCCGCCAGCGACAAGGTCGGGATAGGTGGAATGTAGTGCAAATATATTCTGAGACTCGACAATATCGCCTGCGTCTACTGTTATTTCTTGTTCCAAAATGGGTTTCGTAAAACCTTTTTGACTGTTCTATATCTGATGCTGCAAGCAGTACACCTTTGCACTTTATTTTGCTCATAGACAGCCTCCTGTGTTCGCAAGTTACTCAAAATAAATTGAAACATTCCAAGAAATGCCGAAACGGTCGTTCACAGAACCCATTAGTTGACCGTAAAACTCTGTTGAAAGAGGCGCAACAATTTTCCCGCCATCTGCGAGCTTGTTGAAAACGGAAGTCACCTCCTCTGCGGAATCGAAAGAAAGCGTAAACCAAAAGTTGTCGCATGACATGTTCTTTTCTGCCCCATCGAACATCGCAACAGGAGTACCAAATAGCAGTACCTCCGAATATGTCACAAAGTTTGGCGGTAAAGATTTGTCCATATTAGGGTCTGTTGGGTCGTTCCCGTTATGAACAATCGCTTTCACCTCTGCTCCAAGTACCTCTTTGTAGTAGGTAATGGCTTCATCACAATTACCCGGAAAACTAATTGATGGAAAGTTTAGCATATAGGCTTGCTCCTTCGCTTTTATTCAAAGTAATACTATCACACAAAACATGGCAACGGCATGTCCTGTTCAAAATAGAACAATTGCTGGTTACTGACTGTTCAACCGCATACACATGTGAAGTTCTTAAATGCTTCTCTAGGGCTATCAGTAAAGCCATAATGCGCAGTAAAAATATATTCTGTACTTGCTATTTTAGCAAGGTTTCTTATGCTTTCCTTTTGAGTGTCATCACTCAAATTAAAAAGTGAGTTAAACAAACCGACTTGACCGTTTTGCAGACTCAAATTGTCGCCAACAAACAAATATTTATCATCTATTAGAAAAGACATGGAGCCAACGGTATGCCCAGGCGTTAAAACAGATTTCACTTTAATTTTTCCAAAGTATAGTTCTTCATTATCCTCTATCGTGCTATAGCTGTGATTTAATTTGTTCTTACCTCCAAAAACAAGGCGAGGAACAGAGCCATCTAACACTTGCTCCTCTTGTTTTGAAATATAAATAGTAGCATTTTTGAATAATCTCAATGCCGAAATATGGTCAAAGTCGGTATGCGTAAGTAAGACAGCAGTAATTTTTTCAGGCTCAATATTTAATTTATCCATTTCAGCTTTTGCTATATTTTCATTGCCGCCACCTGCATCTATAGCGATACAATCATCGTCATAGTTCACGACATAAAAATTAGCATTCTTTGTTTTTACAGCATATATTCCATTCACTATTTCTTGAGTTTCAAGATGCTTCATTTTAGCAATTTCACTGTTTCGTTTCAATAAAAATTTTATAAGACCAGTAACAGTATTCATTATTCACCATTCCAAATATAAAATCGTGACGCTACCCGCTGAAAGAGTGGGTAACGAACAAAAAAGCACACTACAGTCAAGTCGAAAAGTCCAGTTTGCTCCAAGGGGTGAATCGGATTAAGCCCCTTTGAGGCGGGGCTGTTTGGGCATAGTCTCCCTCGCCATTTTGCGTGATACCCCAACAGCATTCTACTCCTGCTCGCCGGGGACATAAACCTGCACGCCGGGATGGATGGCGGAGAGTTCTACTTCTACATGCTCTCCGCCGGCTTCGCCGTCCCGGGTCCATGGGACAGGTTCTTCAAACCGAAAGCAAATCCGGCGGGCTTTGAATATTTGAACGTATTCAGAGTCGTATTTCCGGGTCAACACGTCCATGACAATGGCGTTCAATTCCAGCAAATTCTGGGGTGGCTTGACTAGGATGACCTCAAACACACCGTCACCTAAGTTCACCAAATTCGATTTAAGTTTGAGTAACCCAGCGATAGAAGTTGTATTGGTCACGCTGCCGAAAATAAACTCGCCCGTTATAGGGGGGCCGTCGTCATACTCCACCACCACCTTTCGGGGGGTAATCTTCGACAAACGCCCCACGCCTTCTAAGACATAGGCCAGTTGTCCCAAGGTCTGTTTATTCTCTATCGGCGTCTGATAGGCCACTTCGGTAAATGCGCCGAAGGCCGCAATGTAGGTAAAATAGTTACTCCCGAACCGACCCACGTCTATGGGGATGGGGGTGCCGTTTAAAATCACCTCCGCCGCCCGGATGGGGTCTCTGGGCAGACCGAGGGTATTTGCCATGTCATTTGCCGTGCCCAAGGGGATATACCCCACAGGGGGGCGATGGTTCAGTGCCATGAGGCCAGAGATGGTTTCGCCTAACGTCCCGTCGCCGCCGATACAGGCGGCAATGTCGTAGTCTGCGGCGTACCGTTCCGCCAGCTCCCTAGCGTGGCCGGAATGCCGGGTCATATACACAGTCACAGCGGCACCGCTGCCGCAAAGAACCTCCAAAATATGGGAAATTTCCGTGCGGTATTGGCCTTTCCCCGCCTTGGGGTTTATGATGAGCATGATGCGTTTTTCCATCTAATACTAGTCCTCCATAAAAAGAGCTGCATCTTTGAACGGTCTTTTCTCGCGTCACCTCGTTGTCCTCCTTGCTGGGTGACAGCTCGCCTGCGTCGTCCGCCTTGTGGCACGAAAAAATCTTCACAAAGCTTGCAACACTGTTTATGGAGGATCAGCATGAGACACGTTCCAATCATATCTATACTCGATATCCTTTGATTTTACCAAATTTGGGGGTATTTGTCTATGGAGAACCCTACATGATTTCTCTCTTGGGCGGCAAAACTAGTCGAATCTTACCTTTTCAATGGAGAACAAAACATGGAAAACAGATTAAACCAAGCCGTATCGCCCTATCTGCGCAGTCACGCAGACAACCCGATTCACTGGTATCAATGGAGCCCTGCCGCTTTTACAGAGGCCAGAGAGCGGGATGTGCCGATTTTCCTCAGCGTGGGTTATTCTACGTGCCACTGGTGCCACGTGATGAACCGAGAGAGTTTCATGGACACGCAAGTGGCGGATATGCTCAACCGTCACTTTGTCGCAATCAAGCTAGACCGGGAAGAGCGGCCTGATATTGACCACCTGTACATGGAGGCATGTACCGCCATGACCGGTCAGGGGGGCTGGCCCTTGACCGCCTTCCTCAACCACGATAAAAGTCCCTTTTTCGCCGGGACATATTACCCGAAGACGCATCTGTTAGACATTCTCGCCCGTGTCCGGGGCATGTGGCAGTCTGACAAACATCAGCTAATGGCGGCCGGGGGTGAGATGCTCAGTTTCCTCTCACGCCCTGTGACCACCGACGGTACCGAGCACCGGCACGCCTGTGTCGAGGCGGGCATCCAATCGCTCGTGAATAGCTTTGACCCCGACTATGGCGGGTTTCACCCGGCACCTAAATTTCCCGCCATGCAGCGGCTGCTGTTCTTGCTCCGCTATGCTCAAGTGGGGGAGGACAGGGAGGGTGCGCAAGAAATGGTCGCAAAAACTCTCACTGGCATGGCAGAGGGCGGACTGTTTGACCATGTGGGCGGCGGGTTTTTCCGCTACAGCACGGACACCCGTTGGCACATTCCCCATTACGAAAAAATGCTTTACGACAACGCCATGGCTGTCCTCACCTACGCTGAGGCCGCTGTGGCCCTAGACACACCTTATTTTGCAGACATCGCCCGGTCTTGCGTGGATTTCATCCGCCGAGAGCTGACGGCCCCGGCGGGCGGGTTTTACACTGCCCTAGACGCAGAAAACGACCAAGGCGAGGGCGCCTATTACCTCTGGACTCGCACCCAAGTGACAGAGGTGTTGGGGCCAGACCGTGCTGTCCAGTTTTGCAATGCCTTTTCCATCGGGGATAATGTAAGCCTGCCCCATCGCATCGGCAAGGGTGTGGCCGCCGAACACGCAGGGGATTTGAATCAGCTTTTGGCCCATAGGGAACAGCGAGACCGCCCCTTCCGGGACGAGAAAATTTTAGCCTCGTCTAACGCCCTGTTAGCGGCGGTGTTGGCCTCTGCCGGGCGGCTGTTGGGGGAGCGGGACTGGATTGATTTAGCGGAGTCTACTTGTCAAGCTGTGCTAGAAAAACTGGCCCAAAATGGGCGGCTGTTTGCATCATTTATGGCGGGGTCGTCCCACCAAAAGGCGGTGTTGGACGACTACGCCTACTTGGTCTGGGCACTGATTGAGTTGTATCAGGCTACCTTTGACCCCAAGTGGTTGGGGCTTGCGCTACACTGGAACGCCCACACGTTGGAACTCTTCGGCGGTACCGGAGGCGGGCTGTTCCTCTCCGGGCGGGATGTGACGGATTTGCCCCTGCGGCAAAAGGTTTATTTAGATGGCCCTGTGCCGTCGGGGAACGCCGTGGCGTGTATGAACCTGTTGCGGCTCCACGCGCTCAGTAAAGACGAGACCTGCCTCACTGCCGCCGAAGGGATTCTCACCGGGGCGCGGGGGGCCATCAGCCGCTATCCCACCTCCGGCACGGGGCTACTCTCTGCGATTTTACTATTGGGGAATGTAGGCACCCTGACTATCTCGGCGGGGGAGAACCAACAAGCGTTACTCCAAGCCGCCGGGGGCTATCGCCCCTTCCTGCAAAGTGCCGTGGTCGGCAGAGAGGGCGGGCCGCAGGCCCCGGTAGATAGGTTGGTGCCGACTACGCAACATGCCGCTCCGGTAGACGGACAAGCGGCGGCCTATTACTGCGACCGGAGCGGGTGTCACCGACCGGTTATCGCAGGGGATGTATTGGCGGAGATGTTGGGGTAGGAGGACAAAGACGGCGTAGCAACTGCTACGCCGTCTGGTAATGTATATGCGATCTTACGCTTTTGGTGTGGGAGCGGCCGGGTCTGTTACAATCTCTTTCAATCCGGCGGCGAGGCCCGCCAGCCCTTGGATTTCAGAGGGGATAATAATCTTCGTTGCACGACCATTTGCGGCGGCGGCGAAGGCCTCTAGGGCGCGGATTTGAATGACCTGCTCACAAGGTGCGGCCTCGTTGATCCGGCGAATCCCGTCGGCGGTGGCGGTTTGGACGGCTAAGATGGCCTCGGCCTCCCCTTGGGCTTCCAGAATCACAGACTGCTTCTTGGCATCAGCACGGAGGATGGCGGCCTCTTTCTCCCCTTGGGCGACCAGAATGGCGCTTTGCTTTTCGCCTTCTGCCCGGAGGATGTTTTGCCGCTTTTCACGCTCGGCTCGCATCTCTTTTTCCATGGACTCTTGGACATCCCGTGGCGGCTCGATGCTCTTGATTTCAACACGAGTAACCTTGATACCCCATGGGTCTGTGGCTTCGTCCAGAATGGTGCGAAGCTTGCCGTTGATATAGTCACGGCTGGTCAGGGTTTGGTCAAGCTCCATCTCACCAACGATGTTACGCAATGTGGTTGCAGTTAGGCTACCCAACGCCATAATGGGGTTTTCTGCACCGTAGGTGTAGAGCTTCGGGTCTGTGACTTCAAAGTATACAAAAGAGTCCACCTCAATCGAGACACCCTCTTTTGTGATGACGGCCCGAGGTGGGTTGTCTAAAATCTGCTCTTTCAAGCTGACCACTTTCGCCACACGCTCAATAAACGGTGTTTTCCAGTGGAGGCCCACGCCCCAAGTGGTCTTGTAAGCCCCCAGCCGCTCAATGACAACGGCCCGTGCCTGTTGGACGATTCGGATATTCTTCAACACAATGATAATAATGACTGCCAGCAAAAATGCAGCAATATACCCTAAAATAACCATGTTCTTTCTTCCTCCTTCAATGTTGTGTTATACATGTGTATGTTCTTCCGTGTTCTGTTCTTCCACCGCCGGGGCGGCCTCTGCTACTACATGTGGTCGGACGATGAGCTTAACACCTTCAATGCGTAAGATATCCACCTGAGTGTCCACTTCGATGGGTTCATCTGTTTCACTGCGGGCGGTCCAGAGTTTGCCGTCTACGTACACGGTGCCTTTGCCGTCTATGTTATGGACGGTTTCCCGCACGATGCCTATCATCTCTAACGCACGATTGGCATTGGTCGGGGTCTCTCTGACTTTGGCGTACTTTTTCACCAGCGGTCGGGTGAAGTACAAACTGACGCCGGAAATCACCAGGAAAATCGCAATCTGCAACAACAGTAATTCCGGCTGGGGTGCAACGGCGGCACTGATTAGGGCACCGGCGGCCCCCAAGGCAAGCCAAATCGAGGTAAGCCCTGATGTAACAATCTCGATGATGATGAATAAGACCAGCAAAACAGCCCACATGATAATAAATTCCATGCAATCCCTCCTTTCACACAAGTTCTTATGATACAGTATATCACACTATGGGGCAAAATTGCGAAAAAATATTTGGTAGAATTGAAATTGCGGAGTATGTTGCATGAGTTTCGGTGGTGCTGGAAGAGATAAAGGGCCGCAAAGGGGATAGCCATACAACTAGGCTATCCCCTCTCAATTGGCAATCACGCAGTGAACCTGCCCTGCCGCTAAATGTCTTTCATTAGTTCTTCCAATGGCTTCCAGTGCTTTTATGACTTGCTGTGGCCTGAGCACCGGCGGCATTATATTGCGACCTCCAGCGTAGTCACAAATGTCTGCGCTGTTACCGGCATCGCCTCATCTTCGTAGTATAGCTCTAATGCTTCGCGTAGGTTGGCGATTGCTTCATCCATGGTTTCTCCCTGAGATGCAACGCTATTTTCGAGACATTTGGCTACGTACCATGCATCGTCTTTTTGTATGACGGCTGTAAATAGTTTGCTCATGGTGAACCCTCCTAGTTTTTTCTTCTATTGTACTCAATTCCACTCTAAAAATCAACACACCCTGTGCCGCTTGGCAATATGTTGATAAAAAAGAGCCGTACACTTTTCGATCTTTTTCAAACCGATATCACTTGACAAAGCGCACAAAAGCGGCTAGAGTGTGTCGGAGAGAATTGATTACCCCCTTGGGGGTATCTTCAAACCCCCAAGGAGAAATTTATGCGAAACCATTCACTGATCAAAACACTGACCGGCCTGCGCGGCAACCCGCGGGCTTGCGTGTATACAGAGCCCTTGTGGGGCATCCCGTTCTTCCTCTTTATGCCCTTTGCATCGGTATATATGATGATGCTTGGCGTGTCAGACTGGCAAATTGGCGTCATTGCATCGATATTTGTATTCTCCCGGGCGATTTGGTCGGTGTTAGGCGGTGCGATTACAGACAAATTGGGCCGGAAAAAGGCGACGTTTATCTTTGACATGCTTTCTTGGTCTATTCCTTGCCTTATCTGGGCATTCTCGCAAAATTTTTGGTGGTTCGCTGCGGCTGCGATGTTTAATGGTGTGTCTGAGGTCACGACGAATTCGTGGAACTGTTTGCTTGTTGAAGACGCAGAGAAAAGCAAGCTGGTCGATATCTATGCGTGGGTACACATATCCGGGCTGGTCGCAGTGTTTTTTGCACCCCTCGCCGGACTTTTGGTGGAGGGAATCGGGCTCGTACTTGCCGTGCGGATTTTATATTTGTTCTCCTTTGCCTCTATGACGCTGAAATTTTTCATCTTGAACAAATACGCAGATGAGACCCAGGTCGGCAAAGAACGGCTTCGCGAAACAAAGCAGGTGTCGATCATCGCCCTGCTTTCCGGTTACGGCGGCGTGGCACGCAAATTGTTCCAATCGGCGCAAATGCGCCTTGCGTTGATGACCATTGCGTTTTTTGCGATCATCACGCTGGTGACGAACACGTTTTTTGGCCTGTATGTCATGCGGAATCTCGGTATGCCGGACTATTTCCTTGCCTATTTCCCGATTATCCGCTCGGCGATTATGCTTGCGTTTTTGTTTATCATCCAACCTAAAATCGAGAAATTCGGCATGAAAGGGCCCATGCTGATTGGGATATTCCTATACATACTCGCCTACACTGCGCTTATCGCCTTGCCGTCAGGTAATCTGTGGCTGTTGATTGTCTGTATTTTCATAGAATCATGCGCCCACGGGCTGGTTTGGCCCCGCCGAGACTCGATCCAAGCGCTATTTATTGAGCCGGACGAGCGTGCGCAATTAAACAGCGTGCTTGCCAGCATGGTGCTTACCGTGACCATTCCCTTTGGGTATCTATCCGGTTGGTTATCCGGCTTAGACGGCAGGTTGCCGTTTGTGCTGGTTGTTGTAGTTCTTGCAGTGGCATTTGTTGTGACGATGGTAAGCCGTGCACTACGTGCAGAAAACGTTCGTGCATTGGAAGCAGAGCGAGCAGAACGTGCGTGATAGCGCATAATGATGAAACATGTCGTTCGGTTTTCGGTTGTGCCCGCAGGAAAAATGTGCTACACTAGAGACAAATCTATTTTGAGAGTGAGGGGCCTCCATGAGCGGAAAACCCATGGACTTAAATAACTTACATCTAGCGGTTCTTATTGATGCCGACAACGTGCCCTACAGCAGTATCAAAGGCGTGATGGAAGAGGTCGCCATCTACGGTACACCCACCATCAAGCGCATCTACGGCGATTGGACCAGCCCCAATGTAAGCGGCTGGAAACGGGCGTTGCTGGAACACGCCATTACGCCGGTACAACAGTATGGCTACACCACGGGCAAGAACGCCACAGACTCTGCCATGATTATTGATGCCATGGATATCCTCTACAGCGGCAAGACCGATGGGTTTGTGATTTTGTCCTCGGACTCTGACTTCACCCGGCTGGCCATCCGCCTGCGGGAAGCGGGACAGAAGGTCATCGGCATTGGAGAGCGGAAAACCCCCGGTGCGTTTATTGTGGCTTGTGATAAGTTTATCTACATTGAGGTCATTCGAGACCATCAGCGTAGTCAAGAGGGCAAACCCCTGCAAATTTCCCCGAAAAAGGCACCGGAGTTTGCCAAAGCGAAATTCGGGGACTCGCCCCAAGACAAGGGCCCGGCACCCACGCAACTTATCGCCGACTCTATCGCCGACATCGCCGATCACGATGGGTATGCGTTCTTAGGGGAGCTGGGGAACCTGCTGCTCAAAAAAGCGCCGGACTTTGACCCAAGAAACTACGGGTTCCAGAAACTGACCCCGCTGTTGAAATCCATTCCCCGGTTCGAGATTGACGTGCGGCAGACCAGAGATGCCAATATCAAACACATCTACGTCCGTGACCGTGAGGCTTAGTCTATGCTACAATTCGATGAATTTAAATTAAAGATCGCCGCTTTAGAGCCGGGCCTGAAAGATTTGGGGCAAGCCCTGAAGCTAGACGACACCCGGGCAGAATTGGCGGGGTTAGAGGCCCAAACCGCCGCAGATGGGTTTTGGGATGATTTGAAAAATTCTCAAAAAGTCCTACAGCGGACAAAGCAGCTCCAGCAAAAATGCGAAAGCTATGACCGGCTGTTTTCCCGCTGGGAGGATCTGGCCACCCTCTGTGAGATGGCCATGGAGGAAAAAGACGAGAGCCTGCTGGCGGAAATTTCTTCGGAATACGCCGCATTAGAGACGACACTGGAAGAGATGCGGCTGACCACACTGCTTGCCGGGGAATATGACAGCCAGAGTGCCATCCTCTCTCTCAACGCCGGAGCGGGCGGGACGGAGGCCCAAGACTGGGCCCAGATGCTATACCGCATGTATACCCGCTGGGCCGAGCGCCATGGGTACACGGTGAGTCTGTTAGACTATCAAGATGGGGAAGAGGCGGGCATCAAAAGCGCCACCATGTCTATTGAGGGGCTAAATGCCTACGGCTATCTCAAAAGCGAGGGTGGTATCCATCGCTTGGTGCGGGTTAGTCCCTTTGATGCCTCCGGTCGGCGGCACACCTCGTTTGCCGCTGTGGAGGTCATGCCCGACTTAGACGACACGGTAGAGGTGGATATCCGGGCCGAGGATTTGCGGGTGGATACCTTCCGTGCCTCTGGTGCCGGGGGGCAGCACGTCAACAAGACCGAGAGTGCCATTCGCATTACCCACCTGCCCACCGGGGTGGTGGTGGCTTGTCAGACAGAGCGGAGCCAGCATCAGAACAGAGACACGGCCATGCGGATGCTTCGCAGCCGGCTTATTGAAATCAAAGAGCGAGAGCAATTAGACAAAATTGAGGACATCAAAGGCGAACAGCGGGCCATTGAGTGGGGGAGCCAGATTCGCAGCTATGTATTCATGCCCTACACCCTAGCCAAAGACCATCGGACAAATTTTGAAAATGGAAACATTAACGCCGTCATGGATGGGGAGATTGATGGGTTTATCAACGCCTATTTGAAGATGCAAGCCGGACAGTAGAGGGCGGGACGGTTGCCTTCGGCGGCCTTCTTTGACTGAAAAACCAACGAGAGGGTACTTGCGCAAGCAAGTACCCTCTCATCATATGTCGTCGTTACTCGATGATCGTAATCCCTTGAATAATATAGGCCCAAGAAGGGGCGGCTAGGGGCTCGATGAACTCTTCCCCGTCTGCCAAAAGCTGGTTGCCTTCGTTATCATAAATGGGGCCGGTGAATACGTTTTTGCCAGCTAAGAGTGCGGCACGGGCGGACTCGATATAGCCCTCAGCATCCGGGGTGACGGTATTGGGGTTTAGGGGAGAGAGCAGTACCATACCCTCAGCCAGACCGGCCAAGAAGTCAGGCTGTACGGAGGAACCTTCCACCACGGAACGGACAGCGTAGGTCAGGTAAATGCTCCAGTCAAACATGGGAGAGGTGAGCACGGCGCTGGGGGCCGCCGGGATCATGTCGTTGTTGTAGCCCACGCTCCATACGCCGTTGGCTTCGGCGGCTGTCTGGGTGGCGGTACTGTCGGCGTGTTGGCCAATGACATCGGCACCACGGTCAATGAGGGCCTGTGCGGCCTGTTGCTCTAGGGTGGGGTCGTTCCACTGGTTGGTGTACATGACGTACATGGTCACGTCAGGGTTGACGGAAAGTGCGCCTAAGTAGAACGCAGTATAGCCGGTGATAACCTCTGCAAAGGGGTGGGCGGCTACAAAGCCCAGTACATTGGTCTCGGTTCTAAGGCCTGCGGCAATCCCGGATAGGAAACGGGCTTGGGACATGTTGCCGAAATAGTTGTGCATGTTATCTAAGCCGGACGCTTTGGCTTGGTTGCCGGTGGCGTGGAAGAATTGAATATCCGGGTGCTCTTGTGCGGCCTCTAACATATGGGATTCAAATGCGAAGCTAGTGCCGAAAATCAGGTCTGCGCCCCACTCGATAGATTCTAAAATTGCTGTGGGCACATCGCCAGGGGCTCTGTTGAAGAAATTCATCACTTGGTCTTCGCCGATGCCCAGCTCTGCCATCATGTCGGTGGTGCCGCGGTGTTGTCTGTAGGTGTAGCCCATATCTGCTGGGTCACCTACATGGATAAACGCCAGTTGGACGGTCTCAAAGTCCAGTTCTCTGCCGCCTTGGGCGTCCCCGTCACCGTTGTCGCCGCAAGCGGAGAGGCCTACGATTAGAAGCAGTGCCAAGAGTAGTGGTAGTAGTTTTTTCATCTGTCTTTCTCTCCTTTTTCGTGTGTGTAAGAGTTTCCTCTTTTCCTGTCGCTTTAAATCATATCGGAAAGAAAAACCAAAGTCAAACTAAAAAGTTTTTATCTTGCCATAAAAAAAGTAGATATTCGACAAAGCGTAGTACATCACCCCTTTACTTTGTAAGAAAATCATGGTATAATTAATATGTACAAATTCCAATGAAAGCGCACCGCCTTGGTGCAAAGGAGTTGAGGTAGATGAAATTCACATTTTTTGAGCGGAAAGTCAGAATGACCGACGACCTGCGGGACTATGCACAGCGGAAGATTGAAAAGCTAGACCGGTTTTTCAAAGACGAGTCTGACGCACACATCACCTTCGGGGAAGAGAGAGGGCGCTTCCGTGTTGAGGTTACACTCAACAACAACGGCATGTACTATCGGGTCAGTGAGGTGACCAGCGACATGTTTGCCTCCATTGATTCTGCCGTGGCGGCGATTGAGCGACAAATCCGCAAACACAAGACCCGGCTGGAAAAGCGGCTCCGTGAAGGCGCCATAGAGCGTGAGATTGGTGCGCTCCCCAGCTATCGGGCCATGGAGGAGGAAGAGCAGGAGTTTGTTATCCAAAAAACCAAGCGTTTCTCCATCAAGCCCATGACCCCGGAAGAGGCCATCTTACAGATGAACCTGTTGGGCCATGAGTTCTTTGTGTTCAAAAACCAGAAAGCCGGCGATGCGTTTGCGGTTGTATATGCGCGCAAGCAGGGTGATTACGGACTGATTGAATCCGGCGATATGTAGTGTTCGCATAGGTGGGCACCCTTCCTTGAACGAACCCCAAACAGGTTGGACAAGGATAAACGAAAAGATATGAAGGGCATGTGCCCGGTATTGCACCGGGCACATGCCCTTCTACTCGTTTTTCAAGTGATGTGACGATACACTTCTATTGTAACCACACTGGGACTTTTTGCCAGACAAAATATTTGGATTGTACTTTTCACTATAATATTGTATAATAACCTGTATATGAAAAAGTAGCGTCATCAATTCAAGAAATATGCTGTCCATTCCAAGCATAGGATTTGGACAGGTAGAAGTAGGAGGCGAGACCAATATGGTAAATAAAACAACGGCTCTGGGTGAGATTGTGATTTTAAGTGATGTCATCACCACAGTAGCGGGGGCGGCGGCCACCACTTGTTTCGGGGTCAAAGGTATGGCCAAGCGGGGCATGTCGGACGGGCTGGTACATCTGCTCAAGCGGGAAGCCATGGGCAAAGGCGTGCTGGTGACCTACGGCCCGGCGGACGAGATTGCCATTGAACTACACATCGTGGTAGACTACGGCGTGAACATTGCTGCCCTGACCCGAAGCATTATTGACGAGGTGCGCTATAAAGTCGAACAAGCCATCGGCGCGAAGGTACAGAGCGTGAATGTCTTTGTGGACTCTATGATGGTGGACTAAGTAAAACATAGACAAGAACTAAAAGGGGTATTCGGATGAGAATGAAGCTTTCCGGCCGGGATTTTTGCGCCATGATTGAGGGTGCGGCCTTGGCCATTGCCATAGAGAAACAGCAGATTAATGATCTAAACGTGTTCCCGGTACCGGATGGGGACACGGGCACCAACATGACTCTGACCATGGGGGCAGGTGCCGCTGAGATTAAGAAAAAACAGCCCACCACCGTGGGCCAAGCGGCAGAGGTCACGGCCTCAGCCCTCTTGCGGGGTGCCCGGGGGAACTCTGGGGTTATTTTGTCCCTGCTGTTTCGGGGATTGTCAAAGCGGCTCAAAGAGCTAGACGAGACAGATGCCAAAACCTTTGCCCACGCCTTGACTGATGGGGTAGATGCGGCCTATAAGGCGGTCATGAAGCCCGCTGAGGGCACCATGCTTACAGTGTCCCGTGTGGCCTCCGCTGCGGCGAAAGAATTTGCGGCAGGTGAGGCGGATATTGAGCTTGTGTTAGAACACGCCATCAAAATCGGGTATGAGGCGTTAGCGCGGACCATTGACCAGAACCCGGTACTCAAAAAGGCCGGCGTGATTGATGCCGGGGGCAAGGGATATTTGATTATTTTAGAAGGGATGCTCAAGGCCCTGCGTGGGGAAGAAATCGTTGGTGGCGATGGGGCAGACCTGATGACAGAGGAAGCTGCCACCAGTTTTGCCGACTTTGACCACGAGGACATTACTTTTACTTACTGTACCGAGTTCATCATCGGGCGGGAAAGCGGCAAAGACCCGGCGGGCCTCCGTAGCTTTTTAGATCCGCTGGGGGACAGCCTTGTTGTAGTAGACGACGATGAGATTATTAAAGTCCACGTCCACACTGACGAGCCGGGCCGTGTCTTGACGGAGGCGTTGACCTACGGTAGTTTGGTTACCGTTAAAATTGAAAACATGCGGGAACAACACGCAGAAATGGTCGGCGGCACTGGGGCACAACCCGCACCGGCAACGCCAGAAAAGGCCCGTGGCGTAGTGGCAGTCTCTGCTGGCACCGGGCTGGAAGCGGTGTTGGCTGACCTTGGTGTGGACCAAGTGGTCACCGGCGGACAGACCATGAACCCCAGTACGGCCGAGATTGTCCAAGCCATTGATGCAGTACCAGCAGAGACCGTGTATGTGTTGCCCAACAACAAGAATATCATCTTGGCTGCCCAACAGGCGATCCCATTGTCGAGTAAGAATGTGGTGTTGGTGCCCACCAAAACCGTACCCCAAGGGGTGGCGGCCCTCATGGCATTCGACCCGGAGGCGGACGATGATGCCAATCTTGCCGCCATGGGTGAGGCCGTGGGCCGGGTGAAAACGATCCAGATTACCTACGCCTCCCGCGATTCCGAGTTTGACGGACAGCCCATCAAAGAAGGGGAGTTCTTGGCTTTAATTGAGAGCAGCATTCTCTGTAGCGGGAAGGATTTTGACACGGTATTGGAAAAAACCATCGCCGCCATCGGGGCTGAGAACCCGGAGTTTGTCACCTTGTTCTATGGCAAAGATGTAGATGAAGAGTCCGCCAATTCTTGCGCAGAAGCCATTGGTGCCAAGGTGCCGGGGGCGGAGCTGATGGTAGTAGATGGCGGTCAGCCTGTATATTATTTTATGATTTCAGTGGAGTAGAAGAAAATGGAGCAAATCAAAGGCGCAGAGCACCTATCATTATCACAATTAAACAATGAGCTCCGAAACGACGGCAAACTGGTCTCATATCAGTACGCTATCTCTGTGATCCTAGTGACGTTTCGCCGTGGTTCCGGGATTTATTTCATCAAAGAGGGGGAACAGTCTTTCGTACAAGGGTTGTCCTATACCATCATCTCTCTTCTCTTGGGTTGGTGGGGGATTCCTTGGGGGCCAATTTACACCATCGGTTCTATCATCAAAAACTGTAGAGGCGGCATAGACGTTACCCAAGAGGTACAAGCCCAGTTGTTTGCCATGGAGCAGATGGGGTATGAGAACGGAACAGAACGAGTCCTATGAAAAAAATTCCAGTAGTAGAAGCGATTGGCCATCCTCTCGCCCATGACATGACCGCAATCCGTGATGGCACGAAAGGCGTTGCTTTCCGGCGGGGACATGTGGTGCAGGAGGTGGATATTCCTACGCTTCTCGCCATGGGGAAGGCCCACATTTATGTGGGGGAACCTGTCCCCGGACAAGTCCACGAAGAGGATGCGGGACTAGAGGGTGCAAAGGCCCTCGCCGGTTCCGGCCTCACTATCGAAGGCCCTGCCGAGGGGCGATATACCTTGGTGGCGGACAGAGACGGCCTGTTTACTGTGAACTCTGGGGGATTAAAAACCTTCAATCAAATTCCCGATTATACGGCGGCCACACTGCCTAGCCATACCCCGGTACAGGCTGGACAGCGGGTGGCCGGGGTGCGGATTGTGCCCCTAGTTACTGACAGCGAGCACGTAGAAACAATAAGGGCCTTGGGTGTGTCCCAAGGCCCTCTTCTCACTGTGCGGCCCTTTTTGCCGCTCAAAATAGGAATCATCATCACCGGCAGTGAGGTCTATGAGGGTCGCATCCAAGATCAATTTGAACCTGTGCTCCGAGCCAAATTGGCACCCTTCGACGAGTCGGTGTTGGGTGTGGCCAAATGCCCGGATGATTTGCAAACAATCCTCCAAGCCGCAGATGCGTTTTTGCAACAGGGCGCAGACCTCATCCTCTTCACCGGTGGTATGAGCGTTGACCCGGACGATCTGACACCCACCGCCATCCGCCAGACGGGAGCCCGAGTGGTGGCGCAAGGCATTCCCTTGCAACCCGGCAACATGCTCATGCTGGCCTATCTGGGAAAGGTGCCTCTTGTCGGCGTGCCCGGTGCGGCTATTCATAGTCGGACGACGGCGTTGGATGTTGTGCTGCCCCGGATTTTTGTGGGGGACAAGCTGGAAACGGCAGATTGTTTGACCCTCGGCGAGGGTGGGTTTTGTTTGGGGTGTGAAGTGTGCTCTTATCCTGTTTGTTATTTTGGACAGTCTTTGTAAGGGAGGCTGTTCCCGGTTTCCGGCACCGCCGATGGTTAGCGGTTCGAGAAGCCATTTAGATGCGCTATTTTGGCATTTGATACTGGAATATGTGAAATTCACCAAGGCTTTTGGTTATGAGCTAGGCGCAGAGGAGTATGTAGGCATAACAGACTAGCCACCAACAGAAAACTATGATACAATATCCAATGGAATTTCAGACAGAATTGAGGTGACCGGCGTTGTCGCAACTTCAACAGACCCATCAGCCACGGCCGCAGATATCCCGTATTCATGCATCAGCTGACCAGGGGCTCTCATTTGCAGAGGTTCAAGACCGCACTGCTGCGGGGTATGCCAACACCCCGGTAGAGTCGCCCACAAAGACACCGAAGCAGATTATTTTAGGTCATTTGCTTACATACTTTAACCTGATTTTCTTTGTTCTGGCCATGAGCCTTATCTTAGTCGGCCGTTGGCGCGAACTGGGTTTTATTGTCATTATTATCGCCAATATTGTTATCGGTATTATACAAGAGTTTAACAGTAAACGAGTTATGGACAAGATGCAATTTCTCTCTTCCCCCAAAGCAAGCGTCGTGCGGGACGGGCAGGAGCGGGTCGTGAACTCAGACCTTGTGGTACTAGACGATATCGCAGTCTTTCGGGCCGGTAACCAGATTTATGCCGACGCCGTGGTGGTGGAGGGCGAGGTGCAGGTCAACGAGGCCCTGATTACCGGTGAGGCGGACGAGATCACGAAAAAACCGGGGGACTCGTTGTTATCCGGCAGTTTCATCTTAAACGGAAAGTGTCACGCCCGCCTAGAGCAAGTGGGGGCGGATTCGTATGTATCCAAGCTGTCCATGGAGGCCAAGCGGGACAAGACGGAGAAAGAGACCCCGATGATTCGCTCCATTAACCGTCTCATCTTCTTCGCAGGTATTGCTCTGATTCCCATTGGGATTGTACAGGTGCTTCGCCAGACCGCCTTACTCGGCAATATCGCAGACGGCGTGGTGCGGACGGTTGCCATTGTGGTGGGGATGATTCCCGAGGGGCTGTACCTACTCACCACGGCGGCCTTGGCGGTGTCCGTCATCCATCTGGCCCGTAAGCGGGTATTGGTACAGCGGATGCGGTGTATTGAGACCTTGGCCCGGGTTGACGTCCTCTGCGTAGACAAGACGGGGACGATTACGGAAAATAAAATGACTGTCAAAGACGTGGTGCTCCTCTGTAAAGACCGATTCGTGGAAGAGGACATTCGTATGATTATGAGCGACTATGTAGGCAACATGAGCGCGGATAATGAAACCATGGTGGCCCTGCAAAAATACTTCCGGGGCACGGTGATGCAGGGTGCTATAAAAACCCTGCCCTTCTCCTCCGCTCGAAAATATGGCGGCGTGTCTTACGCCACGGACGAGACCTATTTATTGGGCGCACCGGAGTTTATTTTAGGCAGTCAATATGCCAAATACCAAGCGGTAATTGAGGAATATTCTGCTCTGGGCTGTCGGGTGCTCTTGCTGGCCCTCTATGACGGGGACATTGCACAAGAGGGAATCTTGGGCAATGTGATGCCCTTGTCCCTAATTTTGCTCACCAACAAAATAAGAAAAGAGGCCCCGGCCACGTTTTCCTACTTCGCCAATCAAGGGGTGGCGGTAAAGGTTATCTCCGGCGACAACCCCGTCACCGTGTCCCATGTGGCGAAAGACGCGGGGATTGAGGGGGCCGAGACGTATGTAGATGCCGCCACCCTGAAAACCCCCAAAGACCTCTACGAGGCGGCCAAAGTCTACACCGTGTTCGGGCGAGTTCAGCCGGAGCAAAAACGGATATTAGTACGGGCCCTGAAAGCCCAAGGCCGCACGGTGGCCATGACCGGCGACGGGGTCAATGACGTGCTGGCTTTAAAAGAAGCCGACTGCTCTATCGCCATGGCCTCCGGCTCTGACGTGGCGTGCCGGGTGAGTCAATTGGTGCTGTTAAACTCAAATTTCTCCGCCATGCCCTCTGTGGTGGACGAGGGGCGGCGGGTCATCAATAACATTGAGCGGAGCGCCAGCTTATTTCTGGTACGGAACATTTTCTCCCTCTTTATCGCCCTTATCACCCTGTTTGCCGCACTCCCTCTCCCTGTGAACCCCAACCAGATGAGCTTAGTGGGAGGGCTTACTATCGGATTGCCCGCTTTTATCTTAGCCTTAGAGCCCAACTTTAAGCGCATTGAGGGGCATTTCTTACGCAATGTGATATTCCGAGCCTTGCCGGCGGCGTTGACCAATGTCATTTTAATCTCCGGCATCATCGCCTATTCTCTGGTGTTCGGCCTCACAGACGAAGAGATGAGCACCATGAGTTTGGTGATACTCTGCACTGTAGGGATACTGATGCTGTTTAAGGTGAGCCAACCTTTTAATCGGCTTCGCCGGGTACTATTTTTCGGTGTATTGGTAGCGATGATTGTCTCCTTTATCCACACAGACTTGCGAAGCATATTCTCCATCTTCCCACTGACACTGGAGGCCGTTCTACTCCTCATCGTCTTTGTAGTAGCCACCTACCCCATCATGTGGGGCATCCGCCACGGGATGGAGCGGGTTGCCGCCAAGTGGGCAGAGTTTCGCAAGCCCCGTAAGCGGCGGTCACGCCCGAAGTAGAGGATACACAAGTCTTTTGACCTTGACCCTATGCGCTCCATTCATGAGCGCAGTTCAATTCACAGCACCATCCGGCGGTGTCACCGCCCTTGACCATTGGGGCTGAGAGTACTATTACATCTGGCGTGAGGGTTTTTGCACCAGTGCAGAGTATAAGATGCGAAATCGTCGTCACTCTGCCCTTGACCTTAGCGGGTACATAGGGGCGCAGCCCCTGTGTTGATTTTTTGCTTCTTTTTGTTCAACGACAAAAAGATGGCCCGTCCGGCAGGACATACACGTTGGTGGTACCCGCCAAGAAACCCTCGGCGGACACGCCGAACAGGAAAGGCCAAGGACACGGGACGCACAGGGACACGCCCCCTACAGGATGTAAACGCAACCCGCCCGACAGGCCAAAGGCCAAGCGATTAATAATCACCCCCACAAATAAAAATAGGTAAAAAACAGGAATCACATCAAAATGTATACACTACAAAAAACCAACCAAACCGCTCGTCGAGGCACCCTCACCACCCCCCACGGCACAGTCCAAACCCCCGTGTTCATGAACGTAGCCACCCAAGGCGCTATCAAAGGCGCCGTGTCAGCAGAAGACCTAACCACTGTGGGTTGCCAGATTGCCCTTGCCAACACCTACCACCTCCATGTCCGGCCCGGAGACGGGTTGGTGCGGGAACTGGGCGGCCTGCACCGGATGATGACATGGGACGGCCCCATGCTCACCGACAGCGGCGGGTTCCAAATATTCTCCCTCTCCGGCCTGCGGAAGATTACCGAGGCGGGGGTCAATTTCCAATCCCATGTAGACGGGCGCAGAATATTCATCGGCCCGGAGGAAAGTATGCAGATACAAGCCAATCTGGGCGCCGACATCGCCATGGCCTTTGACGAGTGTATCGCACTACCCGCCCCATGGGACTATGTGGAAAAAAGCTGTGACCGTACCTATCGCTGGCTGGTGCGATGCAAAGACGAGATGACACGCATAGAGCAGGCAGGGCAACAAGTCACCCCCGGCCAGATGCTGTTCGGCATCAACCAAGGGGCCACCTACCCGGACTTGCGGGTACGACATATGGAGCAGATTGCTGCCCTAGACCTACCCGGCTACGCCATCGGCGGCCTAGCAGTGGGGGAGAGCCATCAGGAAATGTACGACACCATTGAGGCCGTAGAGCCGCACATGCCGAAAGACAAGCCCCGGTATCTCATGGGGGTGGGTACGCCAGCGAATTTAATTGAGGCGGTCAGCCGTGGGATTGACATGTTCGACTGTGTCATGCCCGCCAGAAATGGCCGTCACGGACACCTGTTCACTTGGGCGGGGGTCATGAATATCAACAACGAGAAATACAAGGCCGACCAGCGGCCCATTGACGAGACCTGCGGTTGCCCGGTCTGTAACCGGTACTCTAGGGCCTACCTCCGGCACCTGTTCAAGTCCGGCGAGATGCTGGCCATGCGGTTTGCGGTGCTGCATAATCTGTATTTTTACAATACGCTGATGGCGGAGATGCGGTTGGCGTTGGATGAGGATCGGTTTGATGGGTTCCGTAGGGAGCATGTAGAGCGGTTGGCGGGGAAGGTGTAGAGCGTACAAAATGAACAAGATGTAGCAGAGAAACACCTCAATATAAATACAGCCTAGAATTCTGCTGTAAACTATGATATAATGCCGTTACCCTATGATTCTTTTGAAAAAGGGAACAGTAGAGGTTATTGTATTGGTGTTTTGGCAATATTCTACTACAAGGATAGCGTAGGAGGGGTATAGCATGTTTTTGAGTATTAAAAATTTAGGAAAGATTGCCCAAGCAGAAATAGTGATTGATGCGATTACTGTTATTGCTGGCAAGAACAATACTGGGAAAAGTACGGTAGGCAAGTCTTTATTCGCCCTTTTTAATAGTTTCTACGACAGCGATAATCGAATTGCTAAAGAACGAAAAACATTTATTGCAGAGAGTGTGCGTTCTGTTTATCGACGTAGTGGCTCTATTACTTTAAACCATTTGATTTTTACCGATTTAGATGAAGTCACAGAACCCATTATAGATCTTTCAAGTGGCGAAACATCTGAAATAGATAAGCTACATGAGCAAATTAGAAAGATATTGGAAAAGTATAATGATGAATATCCCATCAAAGATTTTGATATAGATAAACTCGCTGTTAGCGTTGCACATATACTTGGTTTTTCCGATGATGAGATTTTAGAGCGAATTCTAAAAAGAACTATGATAGACGAATTCAACAGACAAATTAACAATGTATATAATCCAAATAGCTTGGCTGAAATAACCTTGACATGCAAAGACGGCAAAGTGGACGTTCAAATAAAAAGAAACATTGAGTTTAAAGCCACCAATAGCATTAGAACAAACGTTGAGGCCATCTATATTGATGACCCCTATATTGTGGACTCATTCGATGGAATGCTATGGGGCGGTAGAAACTATCGAGAAGATCATCGTCATCATTTGCGAGAATTGATGGCTAAAAGAGGGACGGTAGTCTCTGTCTTAGAAGAAATGGTTGCAGATAAAAGGCTGGAAAAGGTTTTTGAAAAGCTCGACTCTATTTGTCCAGGAGAATTAGTGCGAAGGGGTTCGGGTATGCGTACGTTTGTATATACGGAGGAAAATCAAGAGGAAGCAATAAACATGTCGAATGTTTCCACAGGCCTAAAAACCTTTGCTATCATTAAAACCTTGCTTTTGAATGGGAGCTTGCAAGAAGGTGGGGTTTTGATTTTAGACGAACCGGAAATACATCTACACCCAGAGTGGCAACTAGTCTTTGCGGAACTAATTGTCCTGATACAAAAAGAGTTTGATATGCGGATGTTTGACATAAATTTGACATAAATAAAATGCCGGAATTTGAAGGGGCTATTTGTTGTTTGCATGAAACCTCGGAAGGAGGAGAGCCTCCAAGGTGTATGACGATGGCAACGATAAACGTTGTGAACTTTGATAAAGCAAAGGAAAACTATGTGAAAAATATGGGCCTATCCGAAATTCCGAAATCGTCCGATGCCTTCTTTGTTGCCCACGCTTGTGAAATGTATCTGATAGAATTCAGAAGTGGAAAAATTCAAACAGCACAACCAGCGCCAAAATAAAAGGCGGAAGGAAAAGACGGAAGTGCCTATGAGATACGGCGTAAGATGCTTGAGAGTTTATTGTTGTTGACCGATATCATTGATAAAAGGATATCTGATACACGGCATAATTTGAACTACATATTAGTTTATGATGAAAAAAAGAATCCTAGAGACTCTAAAATGAAGATTAAGGAAGGCATTTCAAGGGCGGGCACAAAGCAATTCGCCCGATTTGGTTTGGAGCCATTTGAAAAAATATATTTCAAAAATGTCTTTACTGTCACAGAAGAGGTGTTTGAAAACCAATTTGTTAAGGATTGGACTGCCAGTTAGTGGACAAGCATTGGTTGTATACCACGGATACATAACCTCCCCAAAAACAAACAAAATCCCCACTTGCAATTACCGCATGGACAGGGTATAATAGGCAACAGAGAAAATTTTACAGGAGGTAAATAGCAATGGAAATGATGATTGTGCTCCCACTTATTATTGCGATGTTCTATTTTATGATGATCCGCCCGGAGCAAAAGCGGAAGAAAAAAGCGGCAGAGCTCCGTGATTCGCTGGCTGCGGGGGACGAGATTACTACAATCGGCGGTCTGGTCGGTAAAGTTGTCCAAGTGCGGGACGATTTTGTGACCTTTGAAACCGGCGAGGATCGGGTACGTATCCGGGTTGCCAAGTGGGCCATCTCTACCAAAGGCAAGGCCAAAGAAGAACAGGCCGACCAGCCCCAGCAACAGTAGTATAGCAAGAAAAACGGTGCCCCTTGTTGGTTTGCAACAAGGGGCCGTTCTATTTCTTGTTATGATCCACCCAGTCTTTGGCCTCTTTCACGCCGGTCTCTGTGGGCTTGCCTACATTTGTCCGTGGGTCTACCTCGTCCACATCGGCTAAGGCGTAGGTGGTGTACAAGGGCATGACCTTGTCTTGTTTTTCTCGTTTGTGTTTTGCCATCCGGCACCTCCAAGGGCTTTTTGTTAGGATGTCCCGAGTCGGCAGGAATATACGAGAGGTTGACATTTTATGGAATCAAATGTATAGTAAAAGTCACTGAAATAAGGGAGAACATCTATGTCAGAAAATGTGACTCGACTGCAATATGAGGGCAAAGAAATCATTCTGGTCGCAACCGCACATGTGTCAGAGGCCAGCGTGACCCTAGTCAAAGAGACCATTGAGGCCGAGCAGCCGGACAGCATCTGCGTTGAATTAGACGAGGCCCGGTATCAAAGCATCAAAGACCCCAAAGCGTGGGAGCGGACGGATGTGGTCAAGGTAATCCGAGAGAAAAAAGTGGGCTATATGGTGGCCCAGTTGATTATCTCTGCCTATCAAAGGCGGATGGCGAAAAAACTGGGTACCCAACTCGGCGGCGAGATGATGCAGGGCATCCAAAGTGCCGAAGAACTCAAGGCCGAGCTGGTCTTAGCTGACCGGAGTGTTCGGGTCACGTTCCAGCGCATCTGGCGGCTGTTGGGGATCAAAGAAAAGGTAAAACTTCTCTATACGGTTATGTTTGGGGATGATGAAGACGACGAGGATATCTCGGAAGAAGACTTCCAGACAATGTTAGAGCAGGATGCGCTGGAATCGGCTTTGGGTATGGTGGGGGAAGAGTTCCCCCGCATCAAGCAAGTATTAATTGATGAGCGGGATCAGTATCTGGCCAATAAAATCAAGAATGCGCCGGGGCAGAAAGTTTTAGCCGTTCTCGGCGGTGCCCATGTACCCGGCGTGATGGAGGAGATATATAAAGAGCAAGACATGGAACAAATCAGCCATGTGCCGAAAAAAACATCATGGTGGAAACTCGTGCCTTGGACAATGGCCGTTGCGTTTATCACACTGATTGTCCTCGGTTTTGTCCGAGGCGGTGTGGATATGGGACGAGAGGGTCTGGTCGCTTGGTGGTTGTGGAACGGGGGTCTGGCTGCCCTTGGGGCCTTGATTGCGCTGGCCCATCCGCTTAGTATTCTGACCGCCTTCGTGGCGGCCCCGATTACCACGCTGAACCCGTTTCTTGCCGCCGGGTGGTTCGCCGGGTTGATGGAGGCACGGGTTCGCAAACCCACGATCAAGGACATGCAAACCATCCCGGAAGATATCCTCAGCTTCAAGGGGTGGTTCATCCGCAATCGGTTCCTCAAGGTCTTACTTGTGGTGATTATGGCAAACCTCGGCAGTAGCGCAGGCACAGTCTTTGCCTTGCGTGATATGATTTTCAGAATATTTGGATAATAGAGAAACGACCATCGGCACAGCCGATGGTCGTTTCTGCGTTTGGTTTGTGCCGGGGCAGAATGGCAGAACGCCGAAAAACTAGGGCAACCCTACCCACTCACCGTCTCATACGGCCAATCTGCAATCCCACCCATGTCGTAGATATTCAGATACCCCAATTCCGCCAAAAGCGTTGCCGCTGCGGCACTGCGGCGGCCGGATTGGCAATAGAGGATAATGCGGCTGTTCCGATCAGGGGCTACTGCTGCAATGCGGTCTGCAAGCACCGTACCCGGGAGCAAGATTGCGCCGGGGATGCGGCGGGTACGAAACTCGTCCTCGGTGCGAACGTCTATGAGCACGTAAGGGTTGCCGTCCTGCATCATGGTTCGGCCCTCTGTGGCAGTGATGGTGCGGATGGGGGCTGGGTTGGTTACGGTAAGTACAATCACGTTAGATACAATATTGATTCGTTGTGCAGTGCTGGGTGCTTCCCACGGTATCGGCTCGTTTTCAGGGTCGGTAGGTTGTTCCCAGCCTACGTAAAACATTGATCCAATAGTCAACTCATAAACTCCCGGTGACAACTCGTAGTACCAATTCAAGTGGATAGTTCGGGAAATGGTACTGCCACTCTCGAAAAGCACAAAGGTCGGCCAAGGTGGCCATATTCTATCAAATATCCAATGTTCGCCCGGAATATGGGGAGCAAACAGAAAATATGTAGCTATTTCAAGGTCTTGACCGCTATTGTTCTTCAGTTCAACGTGAACGATAAAATCCTCGCCTTGCGGTAAGGTTGTTTCTTCCACCGAGATGGTCAGCTCAAAATCTTCAGCCGTAGGCGGATCGGGTTCAGGCTGATACGTGATTTGCTCCAAAAACCGCATCAAAATCGTTGCCGCCTCTGCTCTGGTTGCGTTGCTCCGGGGGGTTAGTGTCCCCGCATCGGTACCAACCATAAGCCCATTGTACACCGCCCAGCCCATAGCCGTCTCTGCCCAATCATTTATTAGATTCGCATCCGGGAAGTCCAGTGTGGCGTATGACGTAACCGTCACATCATAACCTTGTGCGTCCGCAAAGCGATGCAGGATCGTTGCCATTTCTTGGCGGGTGATATTGGTTGCGGGCGCAAAGCGTCCGCCGCCGACACCTTGCACGACTTCGTTGTTGTGTGCCCAAATGACGGCTTCCGAATACCACCGCTCCGGTGCGACATCGCTGAATACTGCCTCAAACGGAGCCGCAGGTTCCCCCGCGATGCGATATAAAATTGTCACCGCCATTGCGCGGGAGAAGGCAAGGTTTGGCGCAAAGGTGGTAGTGGACGTGCCTTGCATGAGGTCACGCTGGAACATAAAGTCGATGGCATCATAGGCCCAGTGCCCTGTGATGTCGATGAAATGCGGCGGGTTTTCGGGCGGTGTCGCCGCTGCTACCCCCGGCACCATCCCAATCATCAGGCAAATAACCACCAACAAACAGACAATACGCTTGGAAAAACGCTTACGGAAACCCATAGCACACACTCCTCCGCTTGAAAGATATTGTACATTATACTAGTTTGGTGTCGATTGCGCAACATTACATTTACGAAATAGCCAAGAATTTGACTCTTCACCTCTTGTTTTTTCTTTCACAAACTGATAAAATACCCTCAGAGGGTATTTTCAAACTGGCAATGTGACCAAAGGTGAGCTATAATTTCGGCTTGCAAGTCAAATTTGCCATAGCAAGGCAGAAAAATAGCCGTCATTGGGCATGTTGCCAGTTTGGAAACACCCTCAATCCCCACTATTACATCTAGGAGGTACAAAGCATGTCTTGGGAGCAAGGAATCAACATCAACAACGTGAGCACAATCATCGGCGGGTCAAAGGTCTTTCTCGGCGTTGGGGCCATTGAGAAGATTGATTTTATCGCAGGTGAGCTCAAGGCAAAAGGCGTAGACTGTGTGCTGGTCATGTCCGGCCGTGCGGCCTATGTCAAGACCGGCGCTTGGGACTATGTCACAAAGGCGTTGGAGAAACACGGCATCCGCCATGTCCTCTACAACAAAGTCCAGCCCAACCCAGAGACCCAGCAGGTAGACGAAGCGGTGGCAGAGGCCAAAGCGGCCGGTGCCAAGGCCGTCATCGGCATCGGCGGCGGAAGCCCCATTGACGCCGGGAAAAGTGCTGCCATCCTGCTTGCGTACCCGGACAAGACTTGTCAAGAGTTGTATGAGGCCCAGTTTGCACCGGACACTGCCGTCCCCTTCGTGGCCATCAACCTGACCCACGGCACCGGCAGTGAAATCAACCGCTTCGCCGTGGTCACTATCCCGGAAAAAGACTATAAGCCCGCCATCGCCTACGATTGCATTTACCCCTTCTATTCCATTGACGACCCGGCCCTGATGACCACCCTGCCGCCCCATCAGACCAGCTATGTGACGGTGGATGCGGTCAACCATGTCATTGAGGCCGCCACCACAGTGCTGAACAATCCTCTCTCTATCACCTTGGGCCGTGAGGTGATTACGCTGGTTGCCAAATATCTGCCCGTGGCACTGGAAAATCCGAACGATTTAACCGCCCGCTACTTCCTGACCTATGCCGCCATGATTGCGGGTACGAGCTTTGACAACGGTCTGCTCCACTTTACTCACGCCTTAGAGCATCCTCTGTCCGGCGTGAAAACAGACTTGTCTCATGGCTTGGGCCTGGCCGTCTTGTTGCCGGCGATTGTCAAATCTATCTACCCTGCCCGCAGTGCGATTTTGGCCGACCTGTTGGTCCCCATCGTGCCCGGCCTGACCGACAGTCCCGCCGATGCCCAAAAGGCCGCAGACGGGGTGCGGGCTTGGCTGGCCTCTGTCGGCGTGGGTGAGACCATGTCTGACCTAGGCTTCACCAAAGCGGACGTGCCGAAGTTGGTGCAACTAGCCTTTGACACCCCCGGCCTAGCGGGGCTCATGGGCGTGGCGCCTGTGCCTTATGATGAGAAGGTGGTTGAGGCGATTTATATGGATTCACTGTAAGAGTCATGCTTCTTTGGCTCTGTGTGTGAGTTTTTTGCTAATGAGCAACGGCACGGCTATGTGTTTAGCCGTGCCGTTTGGTTTGTTCTTTGACCTGTTCTTTGTAGGGGACGTGCCCCTGCGCGTCCCGGCCCTTGGCTTTTCTTTCGGCTTGCGCCGATTTTATCTCGGCGTGCACCGCCAACGTGTATGTCCTGCCGGACGGGCCATCTTTGCCATTTCGCAAAGAAGCAAAAGAAACATAGGGGCTGCGCCCCTATGTACCCGCTAGGGTCAAGGGCAGAGTGACGACGGTTTCGCACCTTATACTCCGCACTATCGCCAAAGCCCTCTAGCCGGATGTAATAGTACTCGAAACTCCAATGGTCAAGGGCAGTGGGGCCGCCGGATGGATGTGCTATTGGAATGTGCTCATGAATGGGTAGTATATGACTTCCGTTTTTGAGCGCATTCCAATAGAACACCCTACTGGCGGCGAAAAACGCCCTTGTAGGTTCCGAGGCAACCGGACTTCTGGTAGGGGACTCCTGTCGCCAGCACAGAGTATAACATGAAAACGGTCTCTACCTTTGCCTTTGACCTTGCGGGTACATAGGGGCGCAGCCCCTATGTTTCTTTTGCTTCTTGATATTACTGTACAATGTACAACAGAAAAATACAATCTCGAAAACAGGAGTTAACCTACAACTATAGGCAAGGTGTGAAAAATATTCGCACCTTGTTTTTTTAGCTACGTACTAATTGCTTGTCGCTTTACTAATCAAACGCATCTATAAAACTCACATTGCCTACAGTTAAATGTTCAGTTGCTCACCATACTTGAAGCATGAATAATGAAAACGCCGAAAATTGATGGATATATTTTCAAAAGGTTGTTGACTTTGTAGATATTTAGATGATATAGTAGTATGGTCTATAATACATTACAAGTAAGAGAGTGGTTTTTATGCGTTCAAGTAAGTATTGTCCCAAGCGTGTTGTCTGTTTGTTGGTGGTTGTTTGTCTGGCGATTGGGCTGGTGCCAAGCATTGCGGCTACAAAGGATGAACTTGCCGAACCCCAGTCCGCAGGCCTGCCTTTTACCGATGTAGCGGGTCACTGGGCGCGTGATGCTATCGGCTTTATGGTCGAGCAGGGCTTCATGCAGGGCACGTCCACTACCACCTTTGCGCCGAACCTTGCTTTCTCCCGCGCTATGGCTGTGACGATTTTGTATCGCATGGCCGGAGAGCCTGCGGTTTCATTTGAAGAAGTATTCAGCGATGTCGCACCGGGGCGGTGGTATTCGGATGCTGTCATTTGGGCGCACAGCAACGGTGTCGTGCAAGGCGTTGGCGGTGGACGGTTTGCGCCTATGTCCAATATCACCCGTGAGCAAATGGCAACGATTTTATATCGCTTTGCCGCAGACCAAGGCCATGATGTGACGCTTTCATCCAGCGTGACCTTAGACTTCCCGGATGCAAATCGAATTAGCCATTGGGCGAGGGTGGAAATGGAATGGGCCGTGTATCATCAGTTTATGCGTGGCACTGATGCAGGGGCATTAAACCCGAACGGCAATGCGACCAGAGCGGAAGCCGCAACGCTGTTGATGCGGTTTGTTGAACATTTTACGCATTCGGATGAACTAGAGCCGTTGTGTCCGGAACTGGAGACAAGGATAAGACAGGATTTTCAAATTGCTTTTAATGTTTATCACCTCGACAAGGTTTGGATTGAGCCCTATTTGGGGACATATAACGGCAGCGTCGCTCTATATTTTGGTCCGGGACCGCTAACTATTGCGTGGAGTGAAGAAGTGGCCGGACATATATTTTTCTATCAGTCCAGTCTACGTATATTGGTTTGGAATGATGGTGCATTTTATACTCTATCGGGGAAAAGCGGCTTCGATGTTGTTTTACCAAGTGCATATGAACTGGGCTTATTAACAGCAGAAGATATTGGTCATATCCATTTTCGTTTTGAACTTCTGGTAAATGACAGCCGGCAACGCAGTAGCTAAATAGGCATCCAAGTCTATATTTCCCATTAAAGACACAAAAAACAAACGATAAAGGAGACATTAACCATGTTGAGAGAAATGAAAAAAGTGTTCTGTTTTGTGCTAGTATGCGTTATGTTGCTTGTTTCTGTATCAGGGGTAGCATTTTCTGTTGGGAGAGATAACCCCGATACGGAGCTTTCGCCCGTTATGATAGGTGACATAAACTTTATGATGCCCGATGAGCAAATTTTCTCTACAGCAACCCTCGATGACGACTTTAGGGACGATTCTGTAATCGTTATCCTTACCACAGAAGCAAGCAGAAACAACAGAGATTTTACAGCAAGGGACTTTAGAGATATTGGTGCTGCGAAGGTCGAAGACTTGAATAGGTTGTCTGTCAATGAATATAGTTATGTTGAGCCGGTGTGGACAGCGCAGGACAACATGGAAACCATGGCACATAGAGATATGGCAAATCGAAATATCACGGAAGGGCAAATATCTTCTGCTACATATGAGGCAATTAGATACTATGAGACGGTCAGAATAGTAGCTGAAGAAAACACCTTGGTCAATGTTGATAAATTTAGAAGAATCTTACTCATCACGCTGACAGAACCGGGCAAAGAAAATGTTCTGCGAGCTATTAGTATACTTGAGCAACGCGAGGATGTTCGGCATGCCGGACCAAACTACACAGGAGGAAAAGCACTTTTCAGCACGACGCCTAATGATCCCAGACTGGGTGAGCAGTGGGCAATTGATAAGATTGACCTGCCGAGAGCATGGGACATTACAACCGGATGTTCTTCCATAATCGTTGGAGTAATAGACACTGGAATCAATGGAAGCCATGAAGATTTAAGAAATCGTGTAAACGCTCAGTTGAGCAGAGACTTTTCCGGGGCAAATACTAATGGTTTAGTTGATTCAAATGGGCACGGCACTCATGTGGCTGGTATTATTGGGGCAGAAGGCAATAACGGCATAGGAATTGCCGGGGCAAATTGGGATGTGCAGCTCGTTTCGTTGAGGGCACTCGAAGCTAGTGTCTGGGGACCTTTGGGAAGGGCTCCTGTGGTAATGGCTGTGAATCACGCAAGGGTAAACAACATTCCAATCCTTAATGCCAGTTTAGAGATTGGTACTAATGATACAGAAAATCAGGCTATTCGTGACGCGGTTGCGGTCTATTCAGGTTTGTTTATCCAAGCAGCAGGAAATGGTTGGTCAAATACCAACAACAATCCAAAATTTTTTGGATTTCCGAATGTAATTGTGGTTGGATCAACAGACATCAATGACAATCGATCAAATTTTTCCGACGTGGGATCAACCAGCACTCATATATTCGCCCCTGGCACAAACATTCTTAGTACACACCGAGATGGCTATATTGCCATGGATGGCACCTCGATGGCCGCCCCATACGTAGCTGGGGTTGCGGCATTGGCTATGAGTGCAAATCCTGATTTGTCCCCGCAACAAAAAAGAGCAATTATATTGTCAACAGTGGATACATTTCCTGCACTTGAAGATATCAGTTGCACCGGTGGCCGCTTAAATGCGTACAGGGCGGTGCGGTTTGCGTTGGATTTTCCATTCACTCTTACACCATCGGGGCGCCACACATTCCCGGCGGCAAATGTGGGCTATGGTGCTCAAACTCCTCATAGCGTGACCGTTTTCAATACAGGCAATCGGCCAACAGGAAATCTCACTGTTGCGTTATCCGGCACAAATGCAAGTAGCTTTACACTTAACAGAACATCCATTCCGAGCCTTGCGATAGGTGCAACACAGAATTTCACAGTAGTACCACGCACCGGGCTTGCATCAGGAATACACAGGACAACGGTAACGGTAAGCGACGGAAACCGCCTAACCCAATCGTTTCAGGTGGGTTTTAATGTGCTTCCCACCTTCATCGATGTTCCGCCTAGCCATTGGGCGCATGGCTACATTTCTTTGGTTGCCGGAGATGGTATTATGCTCGGTACCGGATATGGGAACTTTTCACCGAATATTAACATAAATCGAGCATCTTTTGCCGTGCTGTTGGGTCGGATGCATGAGGTAATACGTGGCGACACAATTCCTCGTAATATCTCTCATAACTTTACCGATTTGACCCGCGACTGGTATCGCAACTATGTGGCTTGGGCGAGTGCAAGAGGTATCATAGAAGGCGTTGGGAACAATCGATTTGATCCCTATGGCAATATTACACGCGAGCAATTGGCGACAATGCTGTTCCGTTATGAGACGTATCGGAATGCACGCTCACCATCTGGCAGCAATGATTTAAACCGATTCACTGATCGGCATAATATCAGTGACTGGGCGACAGATGCGATGGCTTGGGCGGTTGGCTCAGATATTATAACCGGGACAACACCGACTACTCTAGCACCTCTTCTTCCTGTTATGCGTTCAGAAACTGCTACCATGATTCATAGATACATGCGTAGTATTCAAAGTCTACACGCTCTCGGCGGAAGCGCCAATATCAGCCTTAGCCCTGCAAATAACCACACGTTCCCGGCGGCGACTGTGGGATACGGTACGCAGTCGACTCACACAAGAACAGTAATCAACGCAGGGAACCGGGCAACAGACCATCTTACGGTCACACTGTCTGGTGCGAATCAAGCCAGCTTCCAACTGAACAATGTAGCTGCGGGCATACACAGCGTCACCGTTGACAGTTTATCGGTCGGTGGAAGGGGCACCTTCACGGTGCGACCACGTACCGGGCTTACGGCGGGGACACATACAGCAACAGTGACTGTATCCGGGGTAAATGTTGCGACGCAATCATTTACTGTATCATTTACGGTGAATGCCCCTGCGGCTACATTTGGCATCAGCCTCAACCCTGCAAATAATCACACTTTCCCGACAGCCACAATCCCTTACACTGCCCCAGCGGCACGGAGCATAGCAGTATCAAATACAGGAAATCAACCGACCGGAAATCTTACAGTGGCACTGTCGGGAACACATACAAATAGCTTTACGCTAAATACAACGTCATTGGCGAGTATCCCGGTAGGGAATACAACAAGAACTTTCACAGTGCGACCGAGGGCCGGGCTTGCAGCGGGGACACATACAGCAACAGTGACTGTATCTGGAGCAAGCGTTGTAGCGCAGTCATTTACGGTGAGTTTTACGGTAATGCCTAGCCTATGGGACACACTCCGAGATGCCATCAATGCGGCACCGGCGAATGTTCCAACTACAATCCAAATTTCAGGTGACATCCAAGCCACTGGTAGCGGAATTACAATTCCAGCAAATCGAAACATCACCCTTGTGAGTTCCAATGCAACTAGACGCACATTAACACAGACGATCGCCAATAGCCGCCATTTCACAATTAGCAATGGTGCAAGTTTGACATTGGGGAACAATATCACTTTGAGTGGTGGCACATCTCCGGGCGGTATAACTAATCGCGGCGGTGTACTAGTTAATGGTACGTTCAATATGCAGGCGGGTTCCATCATTCAAAATAACCGGGCAGCCACTGGCGGTGGTGTGGGTGTTTCCGCTACGGGTGTGTTCAATATGTCCGGCGGTATTATTGAAGGCAATGTAGCGGGTAGTGCAGGCGATGGTGTGCATCTTGCGGAGGCTGCAATCTTCTCTATGTCAGGTAGTAGTCAGATTCGGAATAATGGCACACGAAACCAGAATTTGGTGCGTGCAGTTAGTTCGGTCGCCGGACTGCAACGGGGTCTTAGCTCAGCCCCCACCCTCACAGCAAATAACCCACAAAAGACATTGATCATCTCAAGTAATATTACGTTACCAAACGCAGCACATACAGTCCAAAATCATGCAAATGTACTGTTACAAGGTGACTCATGGTATGCTTTTAGGGTATTGACACAGACGAACAACCAACGACACTTCACTGTATCTTCTGGTGGCACATTAACACTGGGACAAAATATCACGTTAAGCGGTGGAGCATCTCCCGGTGGCACAACTAATCGTGGTGGTGTATTGGTCAATGGGCGATTCAATATGCAAGGGAATGCTGCCATCCTAAATAACCGTGCGGCCAATGGTGGCGGCGTAGATGTTGGTGCCAATGGCGTGTTTACTATGTCTGGTGGCACAATCCAAGGTAACACCGCTACAACGAACGGCGGCGGTATACGTGTCTCGGCAACGGCGGCAAATGCACTCACGATAACGGGCGGTACTTTGCAAAACAACCATACAACAGGCGATGGCGGTGCAATTTTTGCAGGTGCATCTACTTTGACGGTAAACCCCTTGCCTGCAAATTCTTTGCCGATGCTAAACATCCATAATGGTGTGATTTTCTCCGATAATGTAGCGAGCCGAGGTGCGTTCATGCCGCCATCGAATGCAAGTGCGGCAACAAGAATCTTGGCAACATCATCGAGCGTACCTAATGCAAACCATCCGCTCAATAACATGGATATCAACTACAGAAGTGGAGCTCCTGTTACCGTCAACAATATCGGCCTTACACCTACCAGCAACCACACATTCCCAGTGGCAACAGCGGGCTATGGTGTACAAACGGCTCACACCAGAACAGTGAACAACACGGGTATTCAGCCGACAGGTCAGCTTACGGTTACATTATCGGGTGCAAATCCGGGTAGCTTCCAGTTGAACAATCTAGCCGCAAATGTAAACAGCACAACGATTCCAAGCATAGCGGTAAACGGAAGCACCAGTTTCACAGTGCGACCAACAACCGGACTTTCGCCTGGGACATATACAGCGACAGTCACAGTGTCCGGCGCAAGTGTGGCACCACGGTCGTTTACTGTGAGTTTTACGGTTGCTGTACATCCGTCTAACCTGATATCTGTTTTAGTGCTGAATGAGTGCTTCTGGACTGGGGACACCGTTCCGGCAGCTAATGTGTCTGTGCAGTTGTGGGGAGGAGGACAGACATTTACAAGGTCAACTTGCTTGGATGGAACAGTCGATTTCCCTCGTATACCAAACTATTCCGTCTGGGTTCTTGATGCTCAAGAACACGTTAAACTGTTCTATGATGGTGATACATTGGTTATCATCGTTCGACTTGACCGACCATATTGGAGAAGTGGAGAGATGCCGAGTTGATTGTGTAAGACAGGATAAGGGGTGACGGATTGCCCTTTAGGTTAGTTAATCGTAACGGTGCTGAGGGTGCAAAACCAACAGCAAGCCCCATGAGGGAAAGGCGGATGTGGCCCTTCCCTTATGGGGCTTTTCTGTATGTCAAAAATTTTTGTCAAAGCATAACTCTGCCAAAACCGGCTAAAAAGTGCGTTGGGTGAGAGAGTTAAGCAAACCGGCTGCATAACTCCACCTGATAAAAGTATGAACTTTCTGTAAACACTTGGAAAAGGGTATCCGGATTTGCCTGTTTTTTCTAGTGATTAGTGAGGGGGTGGCCATTAAGGTGTGAATTTTCTGTAAACATTCAGAAAACCACCCTAACTTTTCGCCGTTTTTTCTGGTGATTAGTGAAGGGACACTCTCAATTGCACCTTGAAAATTGCACCCGTAGCCGATGGGATACCGGTAGCTCACACCTTTGCATTCGTCATCATGGCGGCAGGGTGAGCCACCGAGGGAACGCGCCAAGGTCAAACAAGGCCCAGCGTAGGAACCACATCGGGCTGAAAACGGAACATGTCCACATCTTGACCAAGGGGTAAGTCTGTCCAAAGGTCAGTTTGCCTGACCTAAGACCCGCCGTGGCGCGTGCAACGCAGAAGCGCCAACGGCGGCGGGCGGCGAAGCCGCCCGGTTCATCCCCCTGTGTCCTAATAGGGGGGATGAAAACAGGTAGATACACACTATGACAGGGGGGAAATCATTGTACCGCAAGGGTTCCAACGAAAACAGAAAATGTAAAGTGGTTACATACAGGAAGGATGATGTGTATGGTAGAAAATTGGCACATAAGTGTAAGTGAACAACGCAAGTCTTTTGATTTGACACAAGAGACGTTTGCGGAATTGGTGGGTATTTCAAGAGTGTATCTGAACCAGATTGAGGGTGGCAAGGTGGATGTGCCGCCAAAACTACGGCTGGATATTGAGCATGAGCTTCATGTGCAAGCAGCACTCCGGCATTGTAAGCAGACAGATTGCGGGGACTGCCAGCGTATACGGTGCCCCAAGGAAGTGTTGATTGACTATGTGAGCATCCGCTTTCCTCACACGGTGAAAGATGCAGGCGGGGATGGTGACGAGCATGGGTGCATCAAAGATATTTGGGAAAGTGTACTGGGTATACAGATGAATGATGGTTATATGTTCCGGGAAGAGCGGAACTATCACAACTACACCGTCATGTATCAGATTTGGGATATTACCCTCCGGTTTTCTCCCAAATCACAATCAGGTGTATTTTTAGAAATGCGAGGTAAGGGGTGTCGGGTATTTGAGGCCATATTGCAGTCGCAAAGTCGTAGTTGGTACGATTTCTTTGATAGCTGCTTGGCGAAAGGGGGCCAAGCAACCAGACTGGATATTGCTGTGGATGATACCATCGGCCTGCTCTCCATCCCGGAGTTGATTGAGAAGCGGAAACAGGGCTTAGTGGACTTCGGGCGGGTGCAGTTGGTGGACTGCTATACATCTACGCTACCTGATAGCCTGTTGGAAGAAGCAGAAGCCGGGACTTCGGACATGGGGCATACGATGAATGTTGGCTCTCCAAAAGGCCCTATACGTTTTTGTCTGTACGAGAAATCCTACGAACAGGCCAAGAAGCAAGGTGTACCGCTCGGCTCTATCGGGGGCGTGAAGAATCGGGTGGAGATGCGCCTGCGGGATGACCGAGCACAACAGGCCATCGGGCATCTGGCGGCATCCAGAGATATATCAGCGATTGCGTTTGGCATACTCAATGAGCGGCTTCGATTCTTCACTCCTGACCAGCGGGACTGTCCCAAGTGGCGGAGATTTGCGGGTGAGGATTGGGACAAGATAGCCCTCACCACGAAGCCGGAGGCATACACAGACGAGCGGAGTTG
>Ga0131853_10001040_pt1 | contig 50471 bp, 42 predicted proteins | sample TergutLab28metaG_FD_92764 | JGI IMG/M metagenome (GOLD analysis project Ga0131853, IMG submission 92764) | Labiotermes labralis P1 segment gut microbial communities from Petit-Saut dam, French Guiana - Lab288 P1 (version 2) (version 2) | ecosystem: Host-associated > Arthropoda: Insects >...
ATCAGCGTATTCAACTAAAAACAAAACTGACTCCGTTTGAAAAACGGCGCCAGTTTGCGTAATTTGTAGATATACTGCGATAGGGCTATTATTTTCGTGTCTGGTGAAGCTGGTTCAGTACAATTGTACGCAAGGGCCTTGCTTTTTAGCTGCAGCCGGTGGTTGATCCGCACTCGGTACATACCTTGCATGTGCCGTTGCGAACCATCTTCGTGGACTTGCAGTTGGGGCAGATTTCGCCGTAGATGTAGTCCTTGGCGGTGTATTTCACGTCCGGCGCGGCGGACGGAGCCGAACCCGGCTTGCTTGTATGCCACTCCGGGGGTTTTACCTGTACATATTCAAAGTTGCCAAGCTCGATGTCGATCACCTTGCTTATCAAGTCGGAGATGGAGTCCACGAACTTGATATAGGGATGCCCCGTGACATATCCCGACGGCTCGAACTTCTGGCCCCGGTACATCCGCGCGATATCGCTCGGCGGTACGCCGTACTGCAGCATTTCCGATATGGTCTGTGAAAGGCTCTCAAGAAGACCCTTGGTGAGCGTACCCTGTCTGCCGCTGGAGATGTATATCTCGCCCAGGCGGCCGTCTTCGTAGTAGGAAGCCGTTATATAGAGGCGCAGGTTGTCGATCTGGGCTTCGTGCACCTTGGCCGAGCGTATGCCGGACGGCTTCACGCGCTTGGGCATGTAAACGACCTTCTTGGACATGGCAAACTCCAGAAGCTCCTGATATGTGTAATCTTCCAGGGCCTTGCCCGTGTTCTTGCCAAGAGCGGAGGAAAGCGGCTGCGCGACCTTGCAGCCGTCGCGGTAGACTGTAATGGCCTTAACGCCGAGCTTCCAAGACTCCAGATAGACCTGCTTTACGTCGTCGATGCTTGCCGATGAGGAAAGGTTTACAGTCTTGGATATACCTCCGGTGACGTGGGGCGAAAGAGCGCCCATCATTTTGACATGGCCTTCCGGCTGGATAAACCGCTTGCCGCTGCCGCACTTGCTGGCCGTATCGAACACCGGGTAGTGCTCCTCGAGAAGATGCGGCGCGCCCTCTATCTTGCCGTCTATCACGTTGCCCTGGTCGTCCTTGCGCATTACATAGGCGCTGATCTCATCTATCTGAGCCTGACTGTAGCCCAGCTTCTTTAGGGCGGCTTCTATCGTGGGGTTTATTATGACCATAAATCCGCCGCCTACGAGCTTCTTGTAGCTGATGTGGCTGAAGTACGGCTCCGACGATGTGGTTGCGCAGTCCATCGCGAAGGCGATTGTTCCCGTGGGCGCGTAAACCGATACCTGGGCGTTGCGGTAGCCGTAGGCTTCGCCGCTTTCAACGGCCTGACTCCAGACACGTCGCAGCGTGTCGCTTACGTCGAACAGCGACAGCGCGCTCAGTACTTCGTGGTCAACGGTTACGGGCTCGCGCTCCAGACCCTCGAATGTTATGTCCGTATCGCTGTATCCGGCCGCGCGCGCGTGGTTGCGAATTACGCGCTTCATGTGCTCGGCGTTTTGGCCGTAGCACTCGAAAGCGCCGACCTTGCCCGCCATCAGCGCGGATATATAATAGGAGTACCCGGTCATTATTGACGTAAGAGAAGCGGCCACAGCGCGCGCTTCCTCGGAATCGTACGGCACGGCCATCATCATGAACAGTGCGCCGACATTGGTAAGACCGAGGCCGGTCGTACGGAACAGGTGCGAACGCCGCGCGATATCCCGCGTGGGAAACTGTCCCCAGTGTATGGTGGCCTCCAGCACAAGCTGCACCATCTTGATAACGTGCAGGTATGATTCCATATCGAAAAGACCCGTTTCAGAGTCGTAGAACTTGACGATATTAATACTGGCAAGGTTACATGCCGTATCGTCAAGGAACATGTATTCGGAACAGGGGTTGCTGGCGTTTATGCGATTGGCGCGGCTTGCGGCGTCGCCGTCTTCTCCGGCGGGACATGTGTGCCAGGCGTTTATCGTGTCGTCGAACTGCACTCCGGGGTCGCCGCAGCGCCAAGCGGCGTAGCCGATCTTGTTCCAGATTTCTCCGACAGCGTGCTGACCGCTCTGGCTCTTATCGACGCGGCCGGATGTCTGCCAGGGCTCGTCCGGGTCAGTGTTCAGCTTGCGCATGAACTCGTCGGGTATGCGCACAGAATTGTTTACGTTCTGACCCGACACGGTCTCATAGGCTTCGCCCTCGATAGACGTTGAGTACCCCATCTTGCCAAGAGCCTCCACCTTGTCTTCTTCGACGGACTTCCACATTATGTAATCCATTATCTCGGGGTGGTCGAGGTTTAGAATATTCATTTTCGCGGCGCGGCGGGTCGTACCGCCGGACTTGATCGCTCCGGCGTTCTTGTCCGACACTTTTAGGAAGCTCAGCAGCCCCGACGACTTTCCGCCGCCGGATAGTATCTCGTTCTTAGCCCTTATCACCGACCAGTTGGTTCCCACGCCGGAACCGTACTTAAACAGCAGAGTCTCCGTCGCCAACTGATCCGTAAGCGACTTGTCTCCCATGAGCGAGTCTGCAATCGACACAATAAAGCAGGCCGAACCCTGCGTACGCGAATATGAATCGGGCGCAAGCGCCGCCTGGCCGCTTTCCGTATCATAGTAATAGTGGCCGTTTCCGTTTCCGGTAATGCCATAGGACGCCAGGCCGGTGTTAAACCACTGAGGGCTGTTGGGAGCCCACATCTGCGACAGCATCATAAAAACCGTCTCGTCATAGACAATCTGCCGCTGTTCACCGTTTATCATACCAAGGTCAAGCAGGGAGTCCGTCCAGAAGCTTACCATGCGGTGAGCCACCTGGCGCATGGACGTTTCACCGCCTCCGGTCGTGTTCACGCCCTTCTTGCGGAAGTACTTGCTGGCGATTATATCGCAGGCGCTGGCCTGATAGTGCGCGGGAAATTCCAGCCCGGCCATGTCCGTTATCAGTTTGCCGCTCGAATAGTCCTTTAGCTTTACGTCGACCGTCTTCCACTCGAATAGGTCATAGACGCTCTTGCCGGAGGCGCCCTCCAGCTCCTTTGTAAAGTGTCGTGTTATGGTTAGTTCCACGTAAAAACATCTCCTTTCGGTAATTTCTAGTATAGCATACTTTGTACAAGTAATCAATCCAATAAAAAACGAATGAGGCATCTGCCGTCATCCGTTTTAATATCGCTGTCCCCTAGTCCTTCTCAAAAACAAAAGTTGTTAAGTAATATCTATCCTTATCAGCATCATTAGACATTGCGCAAATTAACGCAACATTACCATTGGTTTTTATATATCTTATTATGTATCCGTCTTTTAAATCAATCTCAATATCCTGTAACAGTCCTGTATTTGTATCTAACAAAACTATATTGTTTGTGAACTGTTCATAAAACAATTGGATGCTATTTTGAACGTCGATATTTCGTGTTCTGGATTGCACTAAGCTGCCTCTATGTAAAGAAGAGACGTTCCCATCCTGCTCAATCCTTCCTATCAGACTCCTAAAGAAACATTAAGCATATAAATGTATTCACCACCAAAAACTCTGAAAATGAGAGGCCTGCTTGAAAATATATAGTTAGCAATTTCATCCATGCTGATGTCGCGCAATCGATTCTCATGTTCGTCATACATTCTAGCAACTTCGCCAATATTGATATCACGCACATGATTCATATATCCGTCATACACCCTTATAACTGCTTCCGCCCCAGTATCTTCGGACATCTCAACGTCAACCAGGTATAGATACAGGATGTAGATGAAATTATCGTCAGTAGCATGAAGAACTTTCGCGACACCTGTATTTAATTCTGTTTCCGCGAAAGATTCCAACTCAACCGTAGATATATTTGTATCAAGATCAAATCTGTCCAAATAACTCGTCACTTCTACAGCATCTAGTTTGTTTTTTAGCGAAACTATACTTCCCTGATGATAGAAACCACTTACCAGTGGTTCCGTCATACGGCTTTCTGATAAACGTAACAGTTGATTATTTTGCAAATCAATGCCAAAAAGAAGATTTGTCAGCATATAGACATCATCGTACATATCTGCGATTGTAGCATAAGAATACAGCATACCATCAATTAACTCGTAGTGACTCAATGTTATAGCAACATCCTCAACACTGCCGATCTTTATAAATTCCCCTGTAGAGAAATAGTATCTATAGTATACTACAGGAGAGTCGAGATGTACGAAAACTATACCATCGTCTAACAGAGCAACAGCACTTTTTTGTTTATACATTGGCATATCTATTTCAAGTTCAAACAGTTCGAAATTGTCTAGAGGTAGTGTAAGCGTAAATAAATCTGTACTACTGTTCTCATTCTTCTGCTGTCCCTGAGCATCACGATGACAGCTTGTTGACATCAGCACAAAAGCGCCAAGTACGCAAATAAGAGCATATTTAAAAAATAGTCGTTTTATATTCTTCATAATATTTACCCACACTTTCACGCATTATTTGATCCAAAGACATTTTACAATACTCAAACAAAGTTTGAGGCGTTACCCAAACAAATGTTCGACTAACACCCCACATTTATTTACATTTTTCTACCAGAGATATCCCAGGCCTACACCACGGCCTCCGCCGGCTGTAGCACTAAAAGCTTGATGCAGCCTATGTAGCTCTATATCAAATTGTACTGGTAAACCCCAAGCCCAAATAGAGCCAGACCACGGATCAGCTACTGCGAAAAAATCTCCATCAAGCGAACCGGTATGACGTACACCGTTTACAACTACCTAGTGAATAGGATCACCTTGATTAGAAGGGATATTAAACATCCATCCGTTAGCTGTCGTGGCGTTTACTCCAACAAGACTAGGCCTATGATAATGTGTCACAATACCCGTAAGATTGCGGGACATATCGCGCATGGATGTTGCATAAGGGAAGCTAACAACGTATCCAAACCCCATGTTTGAGCGAATAAAATCCCGTATTGGATTAGCGTATCGCCACTCAGTATTCGTTGGCCTTCCTGGGACTAACGGAAAACCATTAATTCCTGTCATGATAGTAATCTCATCAGGCGACCACCCACGCCAGTGATGCATTACCATCCTAACACTTGCCGGGCCACAAGTATTTGGAAGCTGTTGAGCGAAATAAGTGAAAGGACGTAAGTCTGTCCAGCGCAACGAGCGTCTCACATCTAATGTTGGTTCGCCGTATATTTCTATACGCTCTCTCAGAACATCAGCGACATTATCAGGATCAGACCAAAATTCAAACACTTCTTGGAGGCGAGCCTCTCTTTCCTCTCTCTCCTCGTCGGTAAGAACTTCGTCATATATTGCCATCGGAGTCAGTCTAATATCCGAATGATCCGGCTCATGGTGGATCACCTCCGGTCTTGGAGTGAGTAAAAATCCATTTTCATCATACCAGGTATCAACTACACGCTCTAAACCTCCATCGTTTTGTTCGTATCTCCCAGTCGCATCTTGTGCATAAACACTGACACTTGAAGATAAAACAAGAGAAATAATCAGCAGTGATATTTTTTTCTTCACAAATATACCTCCTCACATAAAAGCATCCAATTCGCTCAAGGACGATTCTTCCGTCCTCTGAAGGTTGTCCTACTTATAGGCAGCACTTCATTTTCATTGTCCGGGACTTGTTACATAAGTTCACCCTTCCTAAATTGTAACAGACTCCATATAATTAGTTCTGAGCGCGTATGTTTGTGGGCGGAGTATACATATTTTACATCCCCCCCGTTCTGTCAATATACAAATGTAACATTATTTTACATTAAAAATTGTCGATAATTTTCTATATATGTAGAAAAAAGGGTGTCAATAGCATAGTCAGTATAACATGCTTTTTGCACGTAATCAATCCAATAAAAACGAATGGCGTCGCTTGACGCCACTCGTACCGATACCTGTCAAATCATAGGTATGTCCATTGCAAAAATTACGTGCATATCCTCCAGTTCGTCCACCTTGCGCAGAATGTATTCCTGTGCGTACAATATATCTTCCGTGCACAAATTATTCATATACTCACATTCAATGTCTTTGCAGATTTGCGCAAATTTGCTTTGAGAGACGCTTCCCATGATATGACCAAGCAGCCGCCCCCCGCAGCCGCAAAGCGCTGTTACCAACACATCATGCTCAACGCTTCTAACGATATGATAGATCGACGGTGTATAGAATTTGAAGAGCCTTTCTTCAAACTCCGCACTTTCCGGGAGAGCCGTTCTTTTATACAGCATGGATATGCGGTTGATCCTCTTAACACGGTACTGACAGGATGTCTCATTTGCCGCTGCCAAGTATTCCTCGCCCAGCATTGAGGCCAGCGTCAGCGCAGTCATACTAGGGTTCTCGCCTTGCTGTATTTTTAACACTCCGGTCGCGATAATCATTCTCTTTAACAATTCCGTACCGGAATAATTGCCTGCCAGCATTAAATTCAGCATAACATGCTCTACTATTTCAGGATCTCTTCCGTCCACAACCAGCTCGACGCCGGTTCTAAGAAAAACATTTGACTCTTCCTCAATTTCAGCCTCTAATTCAAGAATACCGCCACTTCTGGCCAGTCCCGCCAATTCTATCATACGCGTAACCGTCGGGACACAGCCTTCCTTGTCCGCTTCCAGAAGACGGTCATGTAATTGCAGCATCAAGTTTTGCATGTATAAAACTCCCTTCAATTCGTTATTAGGCCTCTTCCGAAATTAGACGATGCCGGATTTGCGCGGCAAATTTCTGCAAGACTAGGAGCCGCCGCCGCCGCGAACCCGCAGCGGTTCGCTAGGAGGAGGCGACGACGTATTGCGGAAATTTGACCGCAAAGACGGTGTTGGCTAATTTCGGAAGAGGCTTACTTAAGAACGTACAGATCGCCGGCCTTCCTCAGCAGCACCTGATGGTCAAGGATTCGATAGCCGCCGGGCTCCTTGCGCAGCACCCGGTCGGCGCACAGCTTGTCAAGACGGCGCAGGAGGTGGCGGTAGCTTGCCCCGACGACTCCCGCGACTTCCGTTAGCGTTTCGCGAAATATGCCGCCGCTCTCGGTCTGGATGATGTAGGCGCACAGGCGGAATTCAAGGGGCTGCAAGGTCGTAATGGCTCCGTTGACGCTCCGCTGGACGAGCTTGCCGGCAAGCTCGCCGGCGACATGGTTTACGAACGCAACGTTAGCCTTCAAAGCGTTTGCGCAAGAGCCAAGCGGCAGAGCTACGCATACGAACTCCGTAACGGCCTGTATCGTAGTACCGGCGCTGCGGCTGCCTGTCATCAGCTCGACTTCGCCGATAATGCCGTCGGACACAAAGTAGGCAAGCAGAAGCCGTTTCCCGTCGGACAAGCTGAGAAACACCTTGGCCTTGCCTGAGGACACAAAGTACATGTACTCTATGGGCTCACCCTCTCGCAGCAGATATTCGCCCTGCTCGAAAACTATGCGCAGCGCGCGTTCGCTTTCCACACCTCGCAGCCTGTACCGCAGCAGCAGTTCAAGATCATTCCCGTCAACCGGATATTTACGCATAATCCACCTCTGCATTCAGTATGACACATGTCATATGCACGCGTCAATGTTTAAGGTTATAATCGTGAAAGAGGTGATGGTATGTATTATATTTTATCGCTGCTGGCGGGCGTACTGATCTCCGCGATGGTCGCTTTCAACGGCGGGCTTACGGAAGCGTACGGCGTATATTCCGCAACGGTTTTGATACATGTAGTGGGTCTGGCGTTCATATTAATCATATTGCTGGTAAAGCGTGAAAGCCCGTTTATCAAGCGTCACGCCTGGTTCTTGTACACAGGCGGCGCGATAGGGGTTCTGACCGTATTATTCAACAACCTGGCTTTCGGGAGAATAAGCGTGTCGGCGATCCTCGCGCTCAGCCTGTTCGGGCAGAGCATATGCGGGCTGATAGTGGATCAATATGGCCTTCTCGGTATGCCGAGGCATCCGTTTCAAAAGCGCAAGATAGCCGGTCTGGTGATAGTGCTGGTCGGCTCCTTGTCAATGATAACCAGCTTTGAAGCCATGGCTGTGATAGTTTCAATTGCGACGGGGGCAACCATCGTTGTATCGCGTACACTCAACGCCAGACTTGCCGAGCTTACAAGCGTGCGAGTAAGCACATTCTACAACTATCTGCTGGGGCTGTCGGCCGCAGTACTGATATTCCCGGCGGCCGGATTGGCCGAGCTTGCCTACATAGAGCTCAACCCAAGCCCTTGGATATATCTCGGCGGCGTGCTTGGCGTCGGCGTCATACTCATCTTCAACACAACCGTCACGAAGATATCCGCGTTCTACCTGACCTTGCTTTCCTTTATAGGACAGGTGTTCGCGGGAATCCTGATCGACGTGATGATTTCAAGGGAACTATCCGTACACAACCTGATTGGCGGCGTACTTGTGACAATCGGCCTATGCGCGAACCTTGTGATGGATCGCCGCAAAACAACTCAATAAGATTATTGTCAACAGGAGCTTCTAAAAACAGCAAAACCCCATGGACTAAGGCTTGGAAACACCTTATCTTATGGGGTTTTCTATTCAATAATATAAATTTTGCGATAGGCGGTAAAGGGTTCGTTATACCGCTTAATTCTTACTTGTTACGCATTGAATTTCAGACATCCAATTTAACTACAACTTCGCCGCCATCTATGTCGCCGGTTTCAACAAAACCAAATGACTCAAATAGCAATTTTGAGGCGATATTGTTTGGGTTCCACGAGGTATAAATACGGTCTGCTCTGCCATGCGGCATAGTTTTTATTTCTTCAATGATCTTCCCGACTACCTGCTTTCCATAGCCTTTTCTTTGCTGGTTTTTATCAATAAGTATCCGCCATATATAATAGCACGGCAAAACATATGGCGGGAATAAATCACCACCGGGCTTGTCAGCGAAAGTATACATCACAAAGCCAACCATTGTGTCATTGTCATAAACGGCATAAGGCGTGGCAAAACCACCGTTTGTAATGCTGGTATACGCTTCCGCGAGGCTTTCTACATTGCTGTCGACAAAATCCTCTTGCTCCTCAGTAGTTTTTATGTCATAAATACATGCGCATAAATTTTGATGCGTGATTTTTCTAAGCGATACCATAATATTCTCTCATTTCATTTTTTGTGCAACAGAGTTGCTGCACCAGCTACAAATACCACCGCTACAGAGTATATCACAATACCGCGCCGCCTTCAAGGGCAATAATTATAGTTAAACCATCCTGAAACAATAACAGAAAACTCAAGATTTTTTTCGTATGGCTAGGAGACGGAACCCCGGCGTACCCATAGGTACGCCGGGGTTCCGACGACAACGCTATGCGGAAAAAAGACAAGTTGTGTGTTGTTGTTTCAGGGTGGGTTAACTATAAGAGCCTATCCAGCAATAATGACGAAGCAGCGCGACAAAAATGCACAGCCAACTATTGTTGAATAAGCTCTTAGGGAATAGGATTTATCCGTTAACAAGGCAACAAAGAAACAATTCTCACACAAAAGCTATGCTAGTCGATGCGTATAAAGTGGTTGTTGTTGCGGTAATCGATCAGGTTTAGTTTACGGCTCAGGGCGTCTGTATTTTCGTGGCCGGACGCGATAGAAAGCCCGCCCTCCACGATGAATTCCTCCCCTATGTGCCATTTCTCGTCCTGGCGTTGGTCGTCGATGTCGCCATGTTCGTCAAAGTGCACAAGGTAGTACCTAAGCGCAACCTTGTCCCCGTCCGCAATCCTGACAAGCTTCTTGTCGACGGTGTTGAACGCGCCGTTGGTAGTCGGGATCGCGCCGATTACGCGCCACTGTCCGCCCGGTGCGTCACTGCGAACAATGATATTTGCCTCTTCGCCGTTTAGAAGAGCGGGAATCGTCCTTCTGTCCGTGAGCGCGCCGTCGGAATAAAGGCACGCCAATCGTCCGCCCAGCCGGAATACCTCCTCCTCATACTCCAGCGTGAGATCATTATTCAACCGCACATGCGGAGTTTCGCCCACCTGAATGTACGCTCCGTCCCCGGCCGATTCAAGCCTCTGCCAGGTCGTCAGCCTTATCTGCGCGGCCTCGTCCGCTTCCTGGGGGGTCAGAGCAAAACGGGCGTCAGCCTCCCGCGCCGCTCGCGCAGAGCGTTTGCGCCATATCCGCGGACTTTGCAGCTCCTCGGCAAAGCTTACGATGTAGGCGGTGTAATTTGGCAGCGTATTCATTGCGGCGTAGGTCTGCAAGTTATCGTCCAAGCCTTCCTTGTTAAAGTACGGATAATAGACCGACAGGCCGCCCAGTTTGTAGTCGCGGTTCTGATAATTTATTATGACGGCCTCGTCCAAGCTCTCGTTCAGCGCGGAAATTATTCCCTGATCAATAGTTCCGCCAAGCCTGTAGGCCATTTCCTTGATGTCTACCATGTCGCTCTCACCGTCTTCGCCGCCGCTTCCGAAGTTTCTGGTACGGCGTCTCGCTCTGGAAAGCCGCCTGAACTCGCCGGTGCTCAGGGCCTCGCCGGCGGACAGCGCAAAATTCTCGAAAGATTCCGCAATCGGACCTATCTTCGACAAATCTACCAATGACATAGTAACAAGGTCAACCTCGTCGGAACCCTTGTAAAATTCGGCGTACCTTTGGATAACATAAGCGCCTATCGCCCTGCCGTCACATTCCGGCTTTATGTCTCCCAGGAAGGTGTAGTCCCACCCCTGCTCCGGCTCGACCTCTTCCGAAGCTATCAGATATCCGGCGTAATCACGCGCGATCTTGGCCATCTCGATAGTGGCCATAAGGCACGTATCAAAGCCCAGAAATTTCAGCTTGTCGTCAGGCCCAATCCCCCCAAGTTCCAGAGCCAGCCCAATATCACTGAGCTTCATCATCGCTATATCGGGGTAATGCTCGAAGCGTTCGTCCGCTCCATAGCCCACAACCGCGCCGCCGCCATGATTCCAGAGGATTAGGCCGCTTCGCTCTGACGGGAAGTACTCCCGCGCAAGGCGAATAAACCCGGCCAGCACGCGCGGATCCCCCGTAGAGTCCTCTCCGACGTCGGCGACCCTCACAAGTTCGCCGCCGCGCAGCCAGAATATGGTGTTGACGTCGTCAGGGATATCTTCCAGCCACCAGTTCATGCTGCCGCCGGTGAACAGCACGACGTTCATCAAGTCCTCGTCATAGCCCGAGTCGATCATCTCGAATATGTCGTCCGTACCCGCTCCATAAAGGCTCTCCAGATCAGAGCCGTTCATGTACACCATTATCGTGAGAGGCTTCTTCGCTTGCGGCGAAATATGGGCATGAAGCGTGAAATCATGGGCGACCGGCCGACCGGCGTCCCGAGCCGCTCCGGGCGCGCTGCGTACCGGAGCCGGGGTCGTGTCGGGCGCATAATCGGCCCCCGGCCCTCGGCCCGAGGAACATCCAGCAACCAGAATCACGCAGATAAATGTGAACAATATATAAATTTTTCTGAACATGGCTTTACTCCCCATCTTTTATCGTATATAATTGTTACGAGATCAATATATCTGTCCGGCATCGCACGGTTACCGGACAGATCCAACACTAGTATACCCTCTAACTCCGGTGAGATACGCTTGTACAAACATGTTCTGTCAACCATACGCAATCACAACATGCTTTCATACGGCGACAACGTCGTCCTTGGACTTTCCGGCGGAGCCGACTCAATGTGCCTGCTACATATCCTTCTCGAGCTTAGGGAAAGCTATGGGCTGAGTATTGTGTGCGCTCATGTAAATCACGGCATACGGCAATTCTCCGCACGAGACGAAGCTTTCGTTAAGTCAGCCTGCGACATTCTCGGCGTCCCATTAATAGCATATCACGAGAATGCTCCGGCATACGCGGCCGAAAACAAACTCAGCCTGGAAACAGCAGGGCGCGAATTGCGCTATCAGTGCTTCGAGCGCTGCGGATATGAAAATTGGGGACTGTCTCCGTTTTTTGGCAAGGTAAAAATTGCCACGGCTCACAACCGCAACGACCTGGCCGAAACCGTGTTGATGCGCCTTCTGCGGGGCGCCGGATCACGCGGCCTTGGCGGGATAGCTCCCGCGCGCGAACGCTTCATCCGCCCGCTGATAGGAATATCCAGGCAAGACATAGAAAACTATTGCTCCGAGCACAATATTACATTCGTACAAGACGAAACAAACCAGCAAAACGACTTCACGCGCAACAAAATCCGCAACCAGCTTATCCCCCACATAGAGCGCGAGTTTAACCCGAATATCATCGACACGCTGGCTCGAAGCGCCGCGCTGGCTCTCGATGAAGAGAACTTCATGTCCAAACAAGCATACACAGCCTTCGCGAATTGCCTTCATCGCGGAGACGTAACCGAAGTCGTTCTAAGCGCCGAGACCTTCAACGGCCTCCATATCGCGGTAGCGCGCCGGGTACTTCGCATAGCCGTAGCAAATATCAAAGGCGACCCCAGCGACATCTCTGAGACCCACGTCGAGGCGGCGTTAGACATAGCCCGCGGCCAGACCGGCCGAAAGGCGACGCTCACCGGTGGCGTATCAATCGAAAAATCTTACGGCAGTATTATAATCAGCTTCCGTGCCAAGGAACATTCACAGGGATTCTTCTACGGGCTGGAGCTTGATAAAATAACATACATCCCCGAGATTGAAAAGAATATCCTCATATCGCACCAACACCCCGATATTTTGCCGCCGCATACATCCTGTAAGGCTTTCAACGTTCAAACGCCCCTTACGCTTAGAACAAGGCTCCCCGGCGACAAAATATACCGGCGCCATCTGGGAGGCTCACAGAAAATAAAGGACTACTTCATTGACGGAAAAATCCCTCAGAGTGAACGCGCCAAAACACCGATGCTGACCTGCGGCTCCGATGTTTTATGGATAATGGATGAGCGCGGCCTTACATCCGATAAATACACGCCGGACACAGACCCGCACCGCGGCGAAGCATACGCAACAATATACGCATCCATATGGAGGGCAGACCAATGAGACCAATAATAAAGGAAGTTGTAACGCCAATGATAACAAAGGAGCAGATCGACAAGCGCCTCGACGAGCTTGCGCGCGCCATCGAAGCCGACTTCACCGGCGAGACTCTGACGGTCGTGTGCACGCTGAAAGGCGCCGTAGTATTCTTCGTCGACTTGGTCAAGAAACTCAATATACCGCTAAAGATGGACTTTATCGAGGCGGCAAGCTATGGCGACGCCCAAAACTCCAGCGGCATCGTCAAGATCAACAAAGACCTGACAAACACAATATCCGGCGAACACGTGCTCCTTGTCGAAGACATCATCGACACCGGAGCCACTCTAAGCCAGATGGTGGCGCACCTTCGCCGCCAAAGGCCTCAAAGCTTCAAGATATGCGCGCTGCTTGACAAACCTTCGCGCCGCATAGTCCACGACATACAACCCGACTACGTGGGCTTTGAAATTGAAGACAAGTTCGTACTGGGCTACGGTCTTGACTACCTTCAAAGATACCGTAACCTCCCCTATATCGCTACAATGAAGCTTATCGAAGAATAATTATTTATTGTTGATTCCGCCTCAAAAATATGATAGTATTTAATGGTAATATTTCTTGAGCTTATTAGACCTCTTCGGAAATTGGGCAATGCCGGATTTGCGAGGAGTTCTATTAGTACCGTCATAGACGCATATTGGCATTGCAATAATACTTTGAAAGAAGGATGTTGATTGAAAAAATATTCCCGCTCACTGACAATCTACATGATTATTTTCGCCTTTATAATAACGGTCTTGTTTGCCGCGCAGGCGACAAATCCTCCGGTGGAAACCGTCGCCTATACCTACAGCGACCTCCTTGCGGATATTGAAGGCGGTTACGTCCAAAGCATCGAGGTCAACCGCGACACCGACGTATCCAACGCCGGCCGCGCTCGTGTCGTAAGGACCGACGGCACAGTTGCGACTCTCGAGGTTCCCGTCATGGACGTGTTCATGGGAATGATCCACGAAATGTCGGCGACCGTGGAGCATCCCTTTGAAATCGTGACTCTTCCGACCCCTCGCGCGAACTGGTTCGTCTCATTCCTTCCGCCGGTCATCATAATGGTGATCTCCATATTCCTGCTGCTGTTCATCATCCAGCAGATGCAAGGCGGGGGCGGGGGCGGCCGCGGCGTCATGAATTTCGGAAAGAGCCGCGCGCGCCAGGTTAATGACGACAAAAATAAGATAACCTTCTCGCAGGTCGCCGGCCTCGAGGAAGAAAAGGCCGAGCTCGAAGAAATCGTCGAATTTCTCAAACACCCCAAGAAGTTTGTCGAGATAGGCGCGCGTATCCCCAAGGGCATACTGCTCGTTGGGCCGCCCGGAACCGGCAAGACATACCTAGCGAAAGCCTGCGCCGGGGAAGCCGGTGTACCGTTTTTCAGCATCTCAGGTTCGGACTTTGTGGAGATGTTTGTAGGTGTGGGCGCTTCGCGTGTCCGTGACCTTTTTGAGCAAGCCAAGAAGAATTCCCCGTGTATCATATTCATAGACGAAATCGACGCGGTCGGACGCCGCAGAGGCGCCGGACTTGGCGGCGGACACGATGAGCGTGAGCAGACGCTCAACCAATTGCTGGTCGAAATGGACGGCTTCGGCATCAACGATGGAGTCATAATAATAGCGGCTACCAACCGTCCCGACATACTCGACCCGGCTCTGCTACGCCCCGGCCGTTTCGACAGAAGAGTAGTCGTCGGCAAGCCCGACGTCAAGGGGCGTGAGCAAGTCCTCAAAATTCACGCCAAGAGCAAGGCTGTAAGCACCGACGTCGACTTTCGCGTAGTAGCTCAGACTACCGCGGGATTCACCCCGGCGGATCTGGAAAACCTGCTGAACGAAGCCGCCCTTCTTTCCGCGCGTTCCAACAAGAAAGAAGTTGATATGGAGGAAATGCGCAAAGCCTTCATCAAGGTCGGCATCGGAACCGAGAAGAAGAGCAGGGTCATATCAGACCGCGAAAAACGTATCACGGCCTACCACGAAGCCGGCCACGCAATTATGTTTGAAATGCTTTCGGAAATTGACCCGACATACATGGTATCCATCGTGCCCACAGGCATGGCCGGCGGCTACACAATGCCGCTTCCCGGCGAAGACAAGGGCTACCACACCAAGAAATTCATGGAGCAGACCATCTCGTCCCTGCTTGGCGGGCGCGCCGCCGAAGCCATCGTCCTTGGCGACATAACCACAGGCGCTTCCAACGACATCGAGCGCGCGACGGCCATTGCGCGCAACATGGTTACAAAATTCGGAATGAGCGAAGTCCTGGGGCCGATCCAGTTCGGCGACGACAACGACGAAGTATTCATAGGTCGTGATCTGGCTCAGACACGCAACTACGGCGAACAGGTAGCGTCGCAGATCGACGCTGAGATCAAGCGCATCGTCGAAGACTCCTACCAGGATGCTCTCAGGGTCATCAACGACAATATCGACGTTCTTCACCAGATCGCCGAGCTTCTCATGCGCCACGAGAAGGTCACGGGCGAAGAAGTGCGCAAACTCTTCCCATACGGCAAAATCACCAAGAAAACCCAAGAGGGTCTCATGGTCTCGAAGCCCGACCAGCGCGGTTTATCATCGTCGTCCGATTACCGGATACCCGACAGGCCCGAGTCTCTCCCCGACAGATTGCCGGATCGTATTCCCGACCGCGAGTCCATCGATCAGCAATGGCGCGACAGCACCAGCAACCGCGGCAATATGGACGATGTCAAGATCGACTGGGGTATTAGCTCACCATCTGACAACAAATCACGCGACCGCGATGACGACAAGCAAGACAAACAGGACTAGCAAATATAACGCGAAGCCGCACTCATGCGGCTTTTTCGCTGTTATAATCCATGTTACGGCCGAATATATAGTAATATGCCTCTCAATCAGTAACATGCGTCGGGGTAAACAGCGGGAAATCTCCCGATTTCCCGCACCCCTCCTTTGTTACTGTTTCGAGGTCATATTACTATACCTGGAATTAGCAAACGCAAGGAGGGCATATGAATATCTGTATAGTCGGCGGGGGAGCATCGGGCGCATTTGCGGCGATCGCGGCCAAGAAGACAAATCCGTCCGCCCATGTGACAATCTACGAACGTAAGAACCGCATAGGAAAAAAAATACTGGCAAGCGGCAACGGCCGCTGCAACCTAAGCAACCTAGGCGCATCCTCCTCCCATTATTACGGCGAAAACCCCTCCTTCGTCGAACCAGCCCTGGACGAAGTTTACCCCGAAAAAACCATTGAGATATTTGCCGAGCTTGGCCTGCTGTGCAAAAGGGAACATGGCGGGCGCGTCTTCCCTCACAGCTCGCAGTCCGCCTCCGTTGTGGACGTCCTGCGATTCACGCTTGGCGCGCTTGGGGTCGAAACAATCACCGACGCCGAAGTCTCGGACATAAACCCCAGCGAAGAGGGATTTGTCGCGGAATATTCAATAGGCGACGCAAGCTACACAATGCTTCACGACCGCGTTATCGTCTGCACGGGCGGTAAATCCGCTCCCGCGCTTGGGGGCAACGCCTCCGGCCACAAGCTCCTGGCCTCCCTTGGACACAAAATCACCCGGACTACCCCCGCTCTATGCCAGCTCCGCGCCGACGTCCGCATATGCAAGCCGCTCAAGGGCATCCGCGCCGACTGCCGTATCTCGGCATACTGCGACAAGGTAAAGGTCGCCGGTTCCGAAGGCGACGTAATATTCACCGACTACGGACTGTCGGGCTCGGCCATACTTGATATATCGCGCGTAATGCACTTCCACCAGGACGCGCGCGTCAACCTGGACTTCATGAAGGAGCACAACCGCGTCACAGTCGAGAACATACTATCAGAGCGCAGACGTCTTGCCGCCTTCCCCACCCTTGAGACGTTCTTCACGGGCATACTGCACAAGATGATAGGCCACTCAATCCTTCACGCAGTTGGGTTTGAAGACCTTCGCGCGCCGTCGTCGTCCCTTAGCGATGCCGACGTCTCAAAGCTTGCCGCAAATATCAAGAAATTTGAAATACAAGTACACTCCCACAACGGCTACGAACACGCGCAAGTGACTGCCGGCGGAGCGCACACAAGCCAGTTCTCCCCCTATACAATGGAGTCCAAGCTCGTGCCTGGCCTGTTTACCGCCGGCGAAGTGCTGGACATATTCGGCGACTGCGGCGGCTTCAACCTTCAGTGGGCCTGGTCGTCGGGCTATGTCGCCGGGCAGAACGCCGCCCGAAATACACAGAAGAAGTAGGTACACCATGCTGAGATTGTCAAACCTGCAAGCCGACATCCGCGCAGACAAGTCCGCGCTCCTCAAACTGGTGGCGAAGAAGCTGCGCATACCGCCGGAAGATATAACTTGCTTTAAGATAGCCAGGAAGTCAATCGACAGCCGCGACCACGACAACGTCGTAGCCGTGTATTCCGTTGACTTCGCTGTCGCCGGTTCTTCGCGCGAACACAAGCTGCTCAAGAACAGGAATGTAACGAAACCTGCGACGCAGGAGTATCACGTGCCTTCCGCCAAACCACTTTCTTATTCGGCTGACCGCCCCGTAATCGTGGGGGCAGGCCCCGCCGGATTGTTCGCGGCCAACGTCCTGGCAATGGCCGGCCTCGCGCCGGTAGTACTGGAGCAAGGCAAACCAGCTCACCTTCGCGCACTTGACATAGAGCGCTTCTACACCTACCGCGACTTGGACAAACATTCAAACATCCAGTTCGGCGAAGGCGGCGCCGGCACGTTCTCAGACGGCAAGCTGACTACCGGCATCCGGGACGAGCGCATAAGCTTTGTGCTCCGCCACCTTGTGGAATGCGGCGCGCCGGAGGAAATTACATACCTGGCAAAACCGCACATCGGAACGGACAAGCTCGTCGCTGTGGTCGGCAATTTACGCCGCAGGGCGGAATCCCTTGGCGCGCAGTTTCACTTCGGCGCGAAGTTCACGGTCTTTGAGGCAAAGGAGGGCGCGTTGACACATGTCAGCTATGTCGACAGCGACGGACAAGCCCACCGGATCGGCGCATCCGCCCTTGCGCTTGCAATCGGTCACAGCGCCCGCGACACCGTGGAGGCGCTCTGGGAAAGCGGCGTGCAAATCACGCCCAAGCCCTTCGCGGTAGGTGTGCGCATTGAGCATTCCCAGCGTATGATCGACGCCGCCCAATACGGCAGGTTCGCCGGCGACCCGGCTCTTGGCGCGGCCAGCTACAAACTCAGCCACCGTCTGCCGGACGGCCGCGGCGTATATACTTTCTGCATGTGCCCCGGAGGCCTGGTCGTCGGCGCAAGCTCGGAACACGGCTGTGTTGTAACCAACGGTATGAGCTATTACAGCCGCGCCCTCGACAACGCAAATTCGGCGCTTCTTGTATCGGTGAATCCGATTGACTTTAGCCCTGAACTCGGCGGCAAAGCCACTCCCATTCACCCTCTTTCCGGGATCGCTTTCCAGCGCCGCCTTGAGAAAAGCGCCTTTGCTCTCGGCGGCTCCAACTACAATGCCCCCATCCAGCTTGCGGGCGATTTTCTGGCGGGTCGCGTTTCCCGGGAAATCGGCAAAATCACACCAAGCTACAGACCGGGCGTAACACCAGCAAACCTTGCCGACTGTCTCGACCCGTTTATCATCAGCGCGTTACGGGCCGGCCTTTTGGCAATGGACAAAAAAATAACGGGGTTCGCCGACCCCGACGCGGTTCTTACTGCCGTTGAAAGTCGATCCTCTTCGCCTGTCGTGATCGTGCGCGACCCGGGCAGCCTGCAAACAAATATCTCCGGCATATTCCCGTGCGGAGAAGGCGCGGGATATGCCGGAGGAATTATCTCAGCCGCCGTGGACGGCATTCGTGTCGCGGAAAAAATTTATTCCTTGTGAAACCGCGATATATTTAGCAGTACTCCGATCAAGAACATCGAGACAAGCAGAGACGTTCCGCCATAGGATATAAACGGCATAGGCATACCCGTATTTGGTATGCTGTTTGTAACAACAGCGACGTTGATGATTGTTTGACTTGCAATCATTATAACTATACCCGTTGCCACCAGCGCGCCGAACATATCCGTGGCGTTAACGGCAATCTTGATGCCGCGCCAGATCAGTATACCAAATAACACAAGTATGAACGCCGCTCCCGCGAAGCCCAGTTCTTCCGCAATAATCGCAAATATCATATCATGCTGAGGCTCGGGTATGAATGTCTTCTGGCGGCTCTGACCAATGCCCAAGCCGAACAATCCGCCGGACGCAACCGCGTACAGAGACTGTATCGTCTGATAGCCGACTCCAAGCGGATATGCGAAGGGGTCAAGCCAGGCGTTCACACGCTCGTTACGAAAGCCATCCGAAAGCACCGTCAGGTACAGCACAAGCCCCCCCACCGCCGCGCCGCCCATCACAAGAAAGCGCATTATGTGCGGACTTGCCGCGAAGATCATACCCATTCCGATTATAGAGATAATCATCCCCACGCTAAGGCTTCGGCCAAGCAGTACAAGGCTTACCGCGAAGCCCACAATCCCGCTGAGATAGAAAAAGCCCTTCCACGTTTCAAGTATCCGCTTATTGCGAAATATCATGAACGCGATAAGCATTATTATCGCGACCTTCATGACCTCCGACGGCTGGAAGCGCCCTATGAGAGGCAGTTCAATCCATCGCCGCGCACCGCCCACGACTTCTCCCGCCACAGCAACGTATACAAGCATTACGCCGGAGACTATGTAAAGCGGCCATCCCGTTCGCAGCAACAGCCGGTAATGAATATTGGACATGACATACATTACACCCAGGCCCACCGCCGCGAAAAGGCTTTGGCGCTGCACGAAATGAAACATATTTATACCACGCATTGCCGCGTGCTGGTAGCTGGCTGAGAATATCATCACAATGCCGATAAGCACGAGCACAACCGTAACAAAGCAGAGCGTGTAATCGACGCTTCCCTGATTGATGACCCTTGACGCCGCACCGGCGCGGCCGTTTTCGGACACAACCTTCGGCTTGTGACGGAAGCTCAGCCGCTCGTCCGCATATTCACGTCTAACTGGAGCATTCCTGGATAACATTCTCACACCGCCTTTCTAAAGCGCACTCGTTACAAACTCCTTGAAAAGCCGCCCGCGCTGCTCGAAGTCGTCAAACATGTCGAAGCTTGCGCACGCCGGGGACAGCAGCACTGCATCGCCCCGCACAGCCTTACCCGCCGCGATTGCGACAGCGTCCTTGAGGCTGTTGGCCTTTGTGAAATGTTCGTAGTCGTAAGCCTTGCACGCCTGACATATCTTGTCGGCGACTTCTCCGATAACTACGACGTGCTTTACCCTGCCGTTAAAAAGCTTCACCCACTCGCCAAAGTCCGATCCCTTGTCGGAACCGCCGCCGATCAGCATGATTGGGCGCGAGATCGCCTCGAGCGACTTTATAGCCGAGTCAACATTGGTGGCCTTCGAGTCGTTGTAGTACACCACGCCGCCTTTTTCAGCCACGTATTCGAGCCTGTGCTCGACGGCCTTAAACTGGCGCAGAGCCGCGGCAATGTCAGCCGGGCCGACCTGCGCGGCCAAAGCCATTGCCGTCGCCGCCAGCGCGTTCTCCACGTTGTGCGCGCCGATTATCTTCATGTCGTGTATATTTATGACGCCGACATCCTCACCGAACAGCTTCGCGCGTATATTCTCGCCGTCAAGGAATACCCCTTCGTCAAGAACCTGGCGGCGGCTGAAAAATATCTCCTTCGCGCGGCTTCGAGCAGCCATCTTGCGTGTCACCTCGTCGTCATAATTCAGCACAACGAAATCCCCTTCGCCCTGCTTGCCGAATATACGCTCCTTCATGCCTATGTAGACATCCATGGTCTTGTGGCGGTTCAGGTGGTCTTGCGAAATGTTGAGCACGGCGGAAATTTTCGGGCGGAACTCGTGTACGCTCTCAAGCTGGAAACTCGAAATTTCGGCCACGACATAGCTCTCGGGCGTAAGCGCCCCAACCTTCTCGCAGTATGCCACGCCGATATTGCCGACCACCGCCGCGTCTCTGTACTTACGCCGCATTATCTCGCCCGTCAGAGCCGTCGTCGTCGTCTTGCCGTTAGTTCCCGTTATTGCGGTAATAGGGCACGGCGTAAAGCTGTACGCCAGCTCAATTTCTCCCCATACCGGTATTTTCAACTGCTTTGCTTTCTCTATAAACGGCAGATCAATAGGTATGCCGGGACTAATCACCAGTATATCAAATCCCTGCACAATGTCAACAGGATTGCGGCCAAGGTACAGCTCAAAGCCTTCGTTGGCAAGCCCTGCAACCTTATCCGCGACCTTGTCCTCTTCCTTAATATCCTGTATTGTCACAAGCGCTTCCTTGTTCTTTAGCAGGCGCGCCGCGGCTATCCCGCTTCTGCCAAGCCCGGCGACCAAAACTTTCTTACCCTTGAAATCCATACCGTCACCCCCTAGGTCGTGTTTCAAAACCCCATTTGTGCGTAATTTTGGTCAATTTTCCGCTGGGCGTTGTCAGCGCCTCCTCTTGCGCTGGCGCTCCAGATGCTAAACATGTGCCACTGGCACACAGCATCCTAGCAGAATCATGCCATTACAGCAATTTGATTTTGCGTTTCCCGAAAACAAGACCGAAATGCGCGACTTGAGGCGCATTCTCGGGCGAAGTTTGAGGCTACGCAAAACCAAATTGCTATATGCGTCGTCGGCGCTTCCTAGTCCAGCGAAAAATTGCCTCAAAATTTCACCCAAAGCGGGTTTTCAAACACGCCCTAGAAGATGTATCTCGCGCCAAGGAAGCTGATAAGACACGCCACCGCCGTTATTACGTAAAAAAGCGTTACAACCTTTGTTTCCGGCCAGCCTGATACTTCAAAGGCGTGGTGTATGGGCGCCATTTTGAAGAAGCGGCGGCCCGTCTTCTTGAAATATGCGACCTGGATCATTACCGAGAGAGATTCTATGACGTAAATGAAACCTACGATGGGCAGGAACAGCGGCAGCTTGAGCATTATGGCAAGGGCCGCGATCAGGCCGCCCAAGGCCAGAGAGCCCGTATCGCCCATGAAAATCTTCGCGGGGTACGCGTTAAACAGCAGGAAGGCCAGCAGACTTCCCGCCGCCGCGCCCGCTATCGGCAGAGTGCCGCTTCCGGCGGCCCAAGCCATGAACACGAAGAACACCGACACCAGCAGGGTCACGCCCGTCGCCAGACCATCAAGCCCGTCGGTGAGGTTGACGCCGTTTACCGTACCGATCATCACAAACACAATGAACGGCAGGTAGAGCACACCCAAGTCTATGGCCATGCCGTTGGTGAACGGAACCAGCATCGATTCAAACTCAATTCCGAAAAGCTCCGCGCGCTGTGTATAAATGTACAGACAGAACACGCCCGTAACAAACAGTTGCAGCGCGATTTTCTGGTATGCTCTAAGCCCCAGGGAACGCCGCTTCACGACCTTTGTATAATCATCCAGAAAGCCGATCAGCCCGAACCCGGCGGTCACGAATATAAGGATCAGCGCGTCAAGATTGCCCGCTATAAAGAATAGGGACGCCGCCACAAGGCTTATCAGTATTATAATTCCGCCCATTGTCGGCGTGCCCTTCTTCGAGAGGTGGGACGACGGGCCGTCGTCGCGGACGTTCTGCCCGATTTTCAGCCGGCCAAGCGCCGGGATCATCATCGGACTGACTGCGACGCTTATGAAGAAGGCGATTAACGCCGCATAAATTGCAATCTCCAGCCCGGAATTCATTCTCCACCTCTTAAATGCTTGACGGTTTGCTCAAATTTCATTCCGCGCGCCGCCTTTACAAGAACCGTGTCGCCCGGCCTCACGATCTCGTCGATGTAGCGCAGGCTGGCTTGCTGGTCTACGAAGTAACGCGCCACGCAGTCCGATTTTATGGCTTCGTAGCCCCAGCCGAAGCGTTCGCCTACGAGCACTACCATGTCAATGTCTTTTGAGCAGGCGTGTTTCGCGATATCTATGTGAATCTGGCGGGCATAGTCGCCAAGCTCCATCATGTCGCCCAAAATGCATACCTTGCGGCCCCCGGCGTTCGCGAGTATGTCGAGAGCGGCTTTCATCGAGTCGGGGCTGGCGTTATAGCAGTCGTTGATGACCGTAATCTCGCCGCCTCCGTAGCTGCACCCGGATATGTCCATGCGCATCTTGGTGGGGGTAAAGCCCCCTATTCCGCGTTGTATATCCTGAGGTGAAACGCCCGCGATATGACCGACCGCCGCCGCCGCCAGCGCGTTAAGAGCGATATGACGCCCCGGCAGCGGAATACTCAGGCGAAAGCTTGGCGTATCGCCTATTTTCACCATGCAACCCGTGGATGAGATTCCGTCGAGAGATATATCGCTTGCTCGGACGAAGCAGTCCGGGTCTGTGCCAAAATAGCATATGCGCTCGAGCTTTCCGCGAAGGGTCTGTAGCTTGTCGTCGTCCCCGTTCAACACCGCTACCGCTCCGTCCTTCATGTGGTTGAATATCTCGCTCTTGGCGGCGAATATGCCCTCGCGCGAGCCCAGGTTCTCCACATGCGCCAAGCCTATGTTCGTAATAACCGCGATATCGGGGGGGGCAAGCTTCGACAAGCGGTCTATCTCACCGGCGTGATTCATGCCCATCTCGATTACGGCATACTCGTGATGCGGCTCAAGCCGGAACACCGTCAGAGGAAGGCCGATCTCGTTGTTGAAGTTGCCTTCGGTCTTGAGCGTGTGATATTTCTGCGACAGCACCGACGCGATCATGTCCTTGGTGGTAGTCTTCCCGGCCGATCCGGTTATTCCGACGACCTTCACGGATAAAGTACGGATATAGTGCGCGGCCAAGTCCTTAAGAGCCTGACGCGTGGACTCCACCTTGATTATCGCGCCCGACGGCACGCTGAGCGTCTCCGGTTCGATATCCCTCTCCACAAGAGCCGCCGACGCGCCCGCGGCAAAGGCTGCCTGCACGAAATCATGCCCATCCGCGCGTTCTCCAGTCAACGCAACAAACAGTTTACCCGTCTGATCCTCGCGGCTGTCAATCGAAACGCCGGATATGACTATCGGTATATCTATGTCATGAATCACGGCTCCGCCGACAGCCGCCGTAACCTTGTCAATCGATAGTTTCATAATCAGCTCCTGACCTTTAGGCTTTCGAGAACCTTTACGGCTTCCTCGTAGTCGTCGAAGTGGATAGTTCTGTCCGCGAAAATCTGATAATCTTCGTGGCCTTTACCGGCGATTACAACGGTGTCGCCCGGCTGAGCCATCTTAATGCCCTTTTCGATTGCCTCGCGTCTGTCTATCTCAAGTTCGTATGAGGCGGAGCCGCGTTTTACTCCGACTTCTATCTGTGACAGGATACTCGCGGGGTCTTCCGTGCGCGGGTTGTCGGAGGTTACGATTACATAGTCGGCGCGCGAAGCGGCTATCTCGCCCATTATGGGGCGCTTGATGGGGTCGCGGTCGCCGCCGCAGCCGAATATAACGATCACCCGGCCGCGAGTCGTCTCGCGTACGGTCGTCAATATGTTCTCAATGCTGTCCGGTGTGTGTGAGTAGTCGACTATTACATCGAAGTCATGACCGCTCGGTACGCTTTGTATCCTGCCGGGCACACCCTTCACCTTGGCAAGACCCTTGGCGATTACGTCGGCAGGAGCGCCAAGCGCCAGACACATGCCGATTGCATTCAGCGCGTTGTATACCGTAAACCTTCCGCGCACGGGCAGCGAAAAGTGCACCGTCTCACCGCTTATCGCAACGTCGAACTTCACGCCGTTGTCGAGCAGCTGCACATTTACCGCACGCAGATCGCTCTCCTTGTCGATGGAGTATGTGGTAACGGTGCAGGGATGACCTTCTACCATGTACGCGCCGTATGGGTCGTCGATGTTCGTAACGGCGTGGTCGCACTGGCCGTACAGTCGCTTCTTCGTGTCGCGGTAGTCGTCAAAGTCCTTGTGGAAGTCGAGATGATCCTGCGTCAGATTGGTGAAGCCCGCCACGCGATAGTGTACGCCCTCGACCTTCTCAAGCGCCAGCGCGTGAGACGTTACTTCCATGGCGACGTACTGCGCGCCGTCGTCCTTCATCGCGCGCAAGATTTTGTGCAGCTCGATTGAATCCGGCGTGGTTGACGTCGCGAAGTGAATTTCGACCGGTTTGCCGCACGCTCTGCAATCCACGGTTGTAATTATGCCGTGCTGCTTGCGCCACTCCTCAAGAACGCTCTCCACGAAGTACACGGAGCTGGTCTTGCCGTTGGTTCCCGTGACTCCGGCAAGAATAAGTGAGTCGGCCGGGTTGCCGTAGAAGTTAGCGGCGGCAAGAGACATTGCTTTGCGGGTGTCCGCCACCTTGACGATTGTAATCCCGGGTGGATATGACGGCTGATCCTTGTCGATAACCGCCGCCGCCGCGCCGTCTTCCGCCGCCTGCGGAAGAAAGCTGTGCCCATCGGAGTGTATGCCCGTTATGCAGAAGAACAAGCCTCCCTTGCATACCATGCGCGAGTCAATAGTCAGCTTCTTGACGTCACAATCCCCGCCTTGAACTATCTCGTGCTCCACGCCCTGCAATATATCATTAAGTCTCATGTCATACACTCCTTATCTAGTAACGTACAAAATCATCTTCGTACCTTGATTAACTTCGTCGCCCGGGCGGGGAAACTGGCCCGATACGACCTCCCCCTGGCCGTCGATCACCGCGTCAAGCCCCAATTCTCGGATGATACGCATTGCGGCGTCCAGGTTTATGTCCGTGAAGTCGGGTATTACGACCATTTGCGCCACGGGCAGCCGCTGTTCCTCTTCGTTGAACTCGGGGGCGACTCCCAGGTATGGCAGCGCGTTTTCAAGTATCTCGCGCATTACGGGCCCCGCTATCTGGCCGCCGTAGTACGCGCCCTGCGGCTCGTCGATCAGCACGAGGGCCAGCACGCGCGGGTCTTCGGCCGGCGCGAACGCCATGAACGACGCTATGTAGCGTCCGCTTCGGCGCGGCAGCTTCTCGCTTGTGGCGGTCTTGCCACCCACGCGGAAGCCCGGCAGGTACGTGCGGTTTCCCGTACCCGTGTATACCACGCCTTCAAGTATTTCGCGCATCAGATCGGATGTTTCCTGCGATATTACACGTTCGCTGACCGGGTGCTCGAACACGTGGGCGACATTGCCGTCCGCGTAAAGCAATTTCGTTGCGAAGTGCGGCGTTACCAGGTGTCCGCCGTTGACCACAGCCGACGCGCCCCTAAGCAGTTGCAGCGCCGTTATCTGGAACGACTGGCCGAAGCTCATCGTCGCAAGCTCCACAGGGCCGACATTGTCGAGCCTGTGGACAATGCCCACCGCCTCACCCGGCACGTCGATGCCGGTGCGCTCACGAAATCCAAATCGTGTGAAGAAATCGTAAAAGCGCTCGGCATTCAAGCGCTCGGCCGTTATCATGAATACAGGGTTGCATGAGGTGAACACGCCCTCTACGAAGCTTAGCGCGCCATGGGCACGGGGATACCTCCAGCAGCGTATATGCCTCCCGCCGACGGTGTGGATGCCGTTGCAGACAAAGCGCGAATCCGGCGTAACAACGCCCTCTTCCAGACCCGCCACAGACGTGAATATCTTGAAAGTGGAGCCCGGCTCATAAGTATCGTTGATGCTGGGGTTGCGCCACATCTGGTTAAGCGCCGCCGAGCGTTCCTCGCTGGTCAAGGTTTGCCAGACGGCGGCCGTCTCCGGGTCGTTGATCTGAAACGGCTCGTTCAGGTCGAAGTCCGGCTTATTTGCCATCGCCAAAATCTCGCCTGTGTAGGGATCCATCAGTATTATCGCGCCGCGCTTAGCGTTGTGCCGGCGCACCGCCATCTCTATCGCCTGCTCGGCGTATTGCTGCAATATCACGTCAATACTCGTCACCAGCGAATAACCCGGGGTCGGGTCTATGCGGCGCTCTCCGCCGCCGCCTATCTCTATGCCGCGCACGTCGGTGTCGGTCAGGATCCGGCCGCTTTCGCCGCGCAGATACCTGTCATACCGGGCCTCCAATCCTATGATGCCCTGGTTGTCGCGCCCGACGAATCCCACCACATGGGAGGCCAGGCTGCCGAAGGGGTACACCCGGCGGATGTCCTCGTCAATGACCACACCATCCAGATCAAGCTGGCGTATGCGCTCGGCCGTTTCCAGCTCGACCCTGGAGGCTATGCGCTCCAGAGCGACCCTCCGGCTCACGCGCTCGAGTACTTCACCGTGATCCATCTCCAGTTCCCGCGAAAGGGCGGCGGCCACGGCCTCCCTGTCGCGTATCTGGTTGTATATGACGGAGATCGTCGCGACGCTCTCCGTTCTGGCAATTCCAACCATGTTTCTGTCTAAAATATTCCCTCTATCCGGGGCGATTAAACGGTCTCTCGTCTGCTGCTCATAGGCCAGCCGCTGCAGCGCCCCGCCCTCTACCACCTGTATGTAGAGCACCCTAAGCGCCAGAGCCGACAGCGCCAGCGAAAACAGAGCCAGAAACAGAAGCAGCTTGCGCTTCATCATCATCGAAGGTTTTGGCATATATAAGGCTCCCTAACATTGCTTATATATGTTTATACCTTCTGCTTGGGCAAAAGAACCAGTCAGATATAGCTAAGTGAACCGAAAAGGGGCTAAGATTGCGCATGGATTTTTGCGCCAGGCTAGGAAGCGAAATCGCCGTGTACTCATAGAGGTACGCAAGAAGCTGACGACGACCCGGGGCCCGATAAACCCGATTTTGGCTTTATGGGGTGGACTGCGGCGTAAAACCGAGGCCCCCACGAAGCCTGGTTTTGGCTTCGTGGGGTGGAGTTCAGCCGCCAAGACAGCGTTCCGGCGTACTGAATACAGGTTCTTAGCTATATGATTGCTAATTTGCCCTCAGACGAACTTGCGCTCCCGGCGGCATACGCGTTTCGGCCGCGGGCATCTGATCGTACACCATTATTTCCCACAGGATGTTGTCGGGCGCTTCGTCATAGGGGTATTCATAATCATCCGGCGCCGGGTCGCTTGGAGGAAGCTGCCATTCGTCGACCTCGCGGCTGTCGATCACTATGGCCTGAAGTCCCACGCTTGCCAGTATTTCCGAAGCCGTGGCGGCGCTTAGGCCCACCAGGTCGGGTACTATTGTCAGACCTTCCAAGTCGTCGCTTGCCTCCATGTACAGGAACACTCGGCCTCCGGCGGTCAGGCGCTGGCCGGGCTGCGGTATTGTGCGCTCGATTATGTGTCCGCTACCTATCACTACATAGTCAAGGCCGATGTCGTTCAGATGCATGACGGCGCGTACCAGGTCAAGTCCGGCAAAGTCGGCAAGTTCTATGCCGTCGCGGGAGATCAGGAGGTTGTCGGCGAAGTTAACCCGACCATCCGGCTGTATGCCCCTATAGCGTATGATGTTCTCGATAAGCTCACGGGACGCATGCGTGGCGGTTGCCCTGCCCTGTACGAATACATCCGCCGGTACTCGGTGGATGAACACCAGCGTAATATACATTGGGTTCTCCGCGGGGAAATAGCCCATGAACGAGACTGAGTTAATGTTGTCTTCACGGCGGCCTTGCTGACCTGTGCCGGTCTTGCCGCCGATGCTGTAACCTTCGATCATTACGGCGGTTCCCGTACCCATGGGAGTGACGGTGGAGACCATAATTTCACGCATAACTTCGGATGTCGCGCGGGAGAGTACGTTTCGCTGCACGGTCGGCCTGTTCTCGTAAACCACGTTACCGTCGGAATCAACGATTTGGGCCACCACGAAGGGCTGCATCAGGTATCCGCCGTTAATAGTCGAAGCGAACGCGGTTATATTCTGGATGGCCGTGCTGTTGCTGCCCTGACCCATCCCGCTTGTGGCAAGCTGGGCGGGTATACGGAGGTCGTTCAGGTTGTATACCAACGGGGCAAAGCTGGCCTCGCCGGGCAGGTCGATGCCTGTGCGTTCGCCAAAGCCGAAGTACCGCAAATAGCGGTGGAACATCTCCGCCCCCATCTCCGCGGCGATGTCCATAAACGCCACGTTACAGGAAACGGCCAGAGCCTGCTCAAAGGTCAGCGTACCATGGCCCCCGCCCGTGAGCGGAAATATCCAGCACGGGATAATATCGCCGTGAATATCCTTGTAGCCGCCGCAGAAGTATATCGAGGACAGGTTTGCGACCCTCTCCTCGAACGCGGCCGCCGCGACGACAGTCTTGAATATGGAACCCGGCTCGAAGCTGCTTGACAGCGCGAAGTTGTTCCAGGACGTGTTCATATCCCTGACCTGACGGTTTCGGTCGAGCTGCAGTAGGTACTCGCGCAGGAACGGATTTGTCACGCGCGTCACGTCGTCGGGGTGGTTGTTGTCAAAGCTTGGATACTGAGCCATCGCGATGATCTCGCCGGTATTAGGGTTCATGACAATTACGGAAACGGCCTCGGCCTCAAATTCTATTCCCGATGAGCGGGCAGTATCCTCCGCAAACTGCTGAATAGTGGTATCAATAGTCGTTATGAGCGAATATCCGTCGCGGACTTGGTCTCCTGGACTGACTCCGGGAACGCCCATCGGTATCCTGCCGGATCGTCCGGCAAGCTCCGCGCCGAAGCTGCTCTCCAACCCAAAGCTGGCGTCGCCGCGCACAAAGCCCAGAACTTGCGGCGCAAGCGACGGATGCACGAAGCTTCGCACAGATACAGGCTCTGAAAAAACGTATACAACATCGCTCTGCATAAGCTCAAGAGTCACCAGCGGGTCAACGTCGCGCGCAATGATCCGGTGGCTTGTGTCGTCGATGAGATTACCGTAGGGATCCAGAGTGAAGTATGCCATGAGCTCATCCATGGGTATTCCCAAATGAGTATGTATGGCCTCCAGTGTGTCTGCCTTGCGCGTGCGGTTTCTGCGCCTGTCTTCCACGCCGAGCAAGTGCAGACGGCGGATATCTATCACAATATTGTCGCGAATGAACGTCGAGGCAAGCAGGTTGCGGTTACGGTCGAAGACCTGGCCGCGCACCGCGTGAAATGTTTCAAACCGGGTCTGGCTGTTAGCCGTTCTCTCGATCGCACGGCGCTCGAAGTCGTCGCCGTGAACCGTCTGTATAAGCATTATGCGCCCAAGCAGGAACATAATGCAGAAGCTTGCGGCGACACCGAAAAATATCAGCTTGCCCTTCATCATCATACTGCCCGCGCCGAGCGCGCGCTTGCGGCTTGACTGCCGCTTGCCGTTTGTTTGCGGCCTGCGGCCATTTCCACCGGAATTGTTTCTCATTAGTTCACCTCATGTTCATCGATTCAATAATGTATCCAGAAAGCCGCCGCTCGGTTCCTCCGTCACAGCTTCCATATTCGGGACGGTGTGGCTCGTCACGGGTACGTATATATGCACTATCTGATGCGGCTGCGGACGGCCCATCATCAGGCGCTGCGTGGCTATGCGCTCTATTTCGCGGATGTCGTAGCTTCGTGAAATCTGCGCGCGTATCAAGTTATTGTCCTCTTCGATCTGACGGAGCTCGGCGGTAAGGCTCCGAATAGCGGTCTGCCGCTCAAAAATCAGCGCGAAGCTCATGACAATTCCAAGAGCCGCGGCAAACAACAGCACAAGCGTAACAATGCTAAGAGGCGAAAAAGCCCTGCTCGTCGGGCCGACATCCCGGTACTGAAGCTTCGGCTTTCGCACTTTTTTGATACGCTTTTGACGAGGCGCCGCTGCCCGTTCGACGCGAGAAGGCCGGCTGAATGCTTCAGATGTATGCGAATAATAGTCCGTATATCCACGCTTGGCCATATGCCGCCTCCTGTCTGGTCAAAGTTAGTTCCGGACACCGTGCTGCTTTTGAAGTATGTGATTAACGACCGCTTTCATCAACCCTTTCCGCCACCCGTAGTTTTGCCGAACGGGCGCGATGGTTGGACGCCAGCTCGGCATCACCAGGCGTTATCGGTTTTCTTGTAACAACTTGCAGTGTGCGCGGGTTATTACAGACACAGAGAGGGAAATCACGAGGGCAGTTGCACCCGCCCTCCAGCGCTCTAAAAGTGTTCTTAACCGCGCGGTCTTCCAGTGAATGGAAGGATATTACAGCGATACGACCGCCGGGAGCCAAAAGACCGGCCATGTCTTCGATAGCCTGTCCAAGCGGCGCGATTTCCGAATTAACCTCTATCCGTACTGCCTGAAAAGTCCTCTTGGCCGGATGCTGGCCGCTTTCGCGCGCACGAGCCGGTATTGCCTGTTTTATAACAGAAACAAGCTCAAGAGTGGTGTTTATCGGTCTCTGCTTAACGATCAGCGCGGCAATGCGCCTTGCGAATCGCTCCTCGCCATAGGTCGAAATTATCCGCGCCAGCTCGGGTTCACCGTAACCGTTTACAACATCGGCTGCGGAAAATCCGGCTGACTCGTCCATGCGCATGTCCAGCGGAGCGTCGTGCATGTACGAGAAACCGCGCGAGGGCTCGTCCAGCTGATGGGAAGAAACGCCAATATCCGCCAGGAATCCATCAACCCTCGCAATGTCAAGAGTCTCCAAAATTTGCTTGATATCAAAAAAACTTCCTTTGACGAACCTTAGCTTGTCGCTGTGCTCCGCAAGTACGCGGCCGGCGTGCGCTATTGCGTTCGCGTCTTGATCGACGCCCACAAGTCGCCCACCCCTCGTCAAACGTTTGGCAATCTCAAGGCTGTGCCCGCCGCCGCCAAGAGTACAGTCCACATATGTCCCATCGGGACGAATCTCCAATGCGCTAATACATTCAGCCAGCATTACCGAGCTATGCTGATAATTCATTAATCCTCCATTTTACCTGGTACATTTAACCATTTAATTACTCTGTAAATATTTTAATACATTTGAAACAAAATTTCAAGAACAAACGCAGGCAAAATTTTTTAAAAAAACGCGTGACTAAACAGTTTTTGCATGATTGACAAAGCCGTCGGGCTGTGATAAAATAGTTACAGATACATTTATGCGAAAAGGGAGGGAATAATCATGAGCATGACAGTAAATTCGACATCTCAAATACAGAATCTTTCACAGCAAATCGGATCGGGAAGACAGATAAACTCCGCAGCCGACAACGCAGCAGGACTTGGCATCGCAGAACGGATGAGCGCCCAGGAACGCGGCTTCCAGCAAGGTACACGCAACACCGCCGACATGCAAAGTCTGGTCAGAACAGCAGAAGGCGCGCTTTCGAGCATCAACAGCAGTCTCCAGCGCATTAACGAGCTTGCGCTGCAAGCCTCAAACGGCATCATGACCGCTTCCGACCGCGCGCTAATTCAAAATGAAGTCAGCCAACTGCTCGACCAAATCCAGTCGGTGTCGGAACAAACGCAGTTCAATACACGCAACTTACTTGACGGAACCGCAACCGATCTTCACACCGCATCGTCTCCTGACGGCTCCGGAATGTCGGTTTCTATCCCAGGCATGTCGCTTAGCGACCTTGGCATAGAAGGTTTTGACGTCACCGGCAATTTTGACCTCAGCGCCATCCATAACGCGATGAACACCGTAAACGCGGCTCGCTCGAATCTTGGCGCAATGAGCAACCGCATGGACTATGTAATGACTTCCAACGATATATCTTCGATGAATCTCGCCGCGTCAAGAAGCCGCATCGAAGACACCGATATGGCGCGCGCAACCATGGAGCTCGAAAGAGAGCGTTTACTTGAGCAATACCAACTAGCCGCCCAGCAGAGAGAGCAAGAGCGGCTCGAAGATCAATCGCAAAGGCTCTTCACATTCTAAAAATTCGTTCAAAAATTCCGCACGGTATATCAAATTCGTGTTTTCATGTTGTCTAAAGCTGTCTCAATGTAAAAACTGTTACAGCCTAAGTAGTTTTAGACAACGTAACGCGAACAAATTCGTGCTTTCAAGTTGTCTAAAGCTGTCTCAATGTAAAAACTGTTACAGCCTAAGTAGTTTTAGACAACGTAACGCGAACGAGAGCATCTTAGGGTATTACGACCCTCAAGATGCTCTTTTATTTCGAGAATTTTGCTCTTCATATTTGCAGCCAGGGGTTGACCCGTAACTGCGTCAAGACTTGTATTTTTCCAACACTCTCCAATCCATATGTTAATATTTTATCAAAAATCAATATTAATATGTTATAAATTTATCTATTATTGACATTCAATTGAATATTGATATTATTAATATAGAACATTTGTTTAGTTATCAACTTATAAGGAGGACTTTGTAATGAGAGGATTCGCAATGCTAGGGCCGGGCACGACCGGTTGGATTGAAAAAGAGCGGCCCAAGTGCGGCCCAATGGACGCAATTTGCCGCCCTCTGTCACTGGCGGCCTGCACATCCGACATACATACTGTTTACGAAAACGCGCTTGGTCCACGCACAGACATGATACTTGGTCACGAAGGCACCGGCGAAGTCGTAGAAGTCGGATCGCTTGTTAAAGACTTTAAACCCGGAGACAAGGTAATGGTCGCGGCCATTACCCCGGACTGGAACTCCGTAGCCGCTCAAGGCGGATTTGCTATGCATAGCGGCGGAATGCTGGCGGGCTGGAAGTTCTCAAACATTAAGGACGGCATGTTCGCCGAGTTCTTCCATGTTAACGATGCGGACGGAAACCTGGCCCATCTTCCCGAAGGTATGGACGTCGGCGTAGCCGCGATGATGTCTGATATGATCCCCACCGGCTTCCACGCCTCGGAGCTTGCCAAGGTTGAGTACGGCGACACGGTATGCGTCATCGGCATCGGCCCTGTCGGTCTCATGGGTGTCCGCGGCGCCGTTCTTCGCGGGGCTTCCCGGATTTATGCCGTGGGAACCCGCCCCAACTGCATTGAGGTCGCCAAAAAATACGGCGCGACAGAAATAGTCAGCTACAAGGACGGCCCGCTCGACAAGCAGATTCTCGAACTTACAAAAGGTCAGGGTGTCGACAAGGTTATAGTAGCCGGAGGGGACTGCGACACATTCGACGAAGCCCTCAAAATGCTAAAGGCCGGCGGCATCATCGGTAATGTCAACTACATCGGCAAAGGCGACTATGTCAAAATCCCTCGCGCTGAGTGGGGCGTCGGCATGGGGCACAAAACCATCACCGGCGGACTTATGCCCGGCGGGCGCCGCCGCTTGGAAAGGCTGGCCTCGCTTATTACTACAAACCGCGTAGACCCAAGCCTTATTATAACCCATAGGTACGATGGGCTCGACAAAGTTGAAGACATGCTCCAAATAATGCATGATAAGCCCATCGATCTTATCAAGCCAGTCGCCATTATTAATTGGTAATTCAAAGCGCTCGAAAGCCTCTGAGAAACGCTCTCAGAGGCTTTCTTACACTGCTTTCAAACGGTATGAATAATATATCTGCTCGGCGCTAAAGCATCTCATTTGTAGAACGTAGGCGACAATAGGCCACGCTTCCAGAAAATATTGGTTCGTTCCCAAGTGTATTCATTGTATTATTCATCCGCCGGCGGAGGCTCATACGGCTGACTCTGGTTGGGCGGGACGAACTCCGGCACAGGCGTAGCCATACTAGGCGGCTGTGTCGGTATGGGCGGCGGCTGTGGCGGCGGTATCATTTGCGGAGGCATGGTCTGCTGCGGAGCCGCCGGCTGCTGTTGTCCCTGATCCACAGGCGATGATAAAAACGGTGGCGGCGTACTGATCGGGGCTTGAGGCATATTAACGCCATCGCCTCCAATCGGAATCCCAGGTATTGGGAACGGGAAAATGCTTTCCGGCGGAATCGGATAGGCCATTTCAAGCTCAAGTTCGCCCACCTCTTCGGCCTCGTCTTCTTCCTCCTCATCGCCCCCGGCGTTCCAGGCGCTCCAACTGTCGAAAAACTGGGTCGGACGCTGCGGATGATTGCCGTCGTGAGTACAGATCGGGCCGTCTATCTGCGAGTTGAATATTGTAAACATCGCAGCTTCAGAGCCTGCCGCGTAGAAGCCTTCTCGTACGCCGACGACACTGCGCCTCGTGTGCGTAGGACAGTTGGGGCCGTGGCGCATTCCCGTCTCTATGCAGATGTCGGCGCGGACGTGTACGGCGCAGCTATGGTCGCCCTGGTCACCCACAATGAATAAGTCTGTTACGACGGTGTTCCCGCGCGGATCGCTTGAGCACAACCCCGGTACGGCTCGCATTCCCGAAACGGAGCAGTGCGCCGCGCGGATTACGCCCGGAGGCTGTTCAAAGTCACGAAACGGCAAATCTTCATGTATTCTTTCCATCACGTCACGCCAGATAAGCATGTGGTGGTTGTTGCTCGGTATGCGGTCGGGGTCGTCGTAGCCCATCCAGACTCCGGCAGCAAGGAATGGAGTATAACCTACGAAGACAAGGTCGTGAGAGTTGGTGGTGGTGCCTGTCTTTCCCGAAACCGGGATAGTAGTATTACGAAGGCGCGTTGTTGTACCCGTGCCGTTTGTTACTACGTCACGCATCATATCGGTGAGGACGTATGCTGCCTGCGGGCGGAGTATCTGGCGCTGTACGGGGGTGGATTCAAGCAGTATGCGGCTCTCTGAGTCAAGTACGCGCGAGTAAAACATAGGATAATTGTACCTTCCGTCGTTGGCGATAGCCGCAAACGCCGCGGTCAGCTCTAACTGCGTAACGCCGTGGGTCAGCCCGCCAAGGGACAGCGACGGAACCATGTCGTGGAAAACCTGGTTGCCGCGCACAACCGGATCATCAGGCGTTACAATGGTCGTAAAACCAAAGTTGAGGACGTACTGGAAACTTTCCTCTATTCCTGTATTGATCATGTTTATTACGCTTACCACGTTCATGGACATGGCCATGGCGCGGCGGATGCTCGACGGCCCCCAGAAGCCGGTATACCAGTTACGCGGCGTATATCCTTCAAATGTGAACGGCGCGTCGTTAATGATTGTTCCGGCGTGGGCGCGGCCAAGGTCGATGGCCGGCGCGAAGCTTGCGATAGTCTTAAAAGCAGACCCGGGCTGGCGCGGCGAGTCCACCGCGCGGTTTAAGGCGAGATTCAGCATCTTTTCGCCGCGCCCTCCGCTGATGGCCTTTACAAACCCGGTACGCCAGTCCATGACGACCATTGCCGCCTGAGGCTGCGGTATCGGGACGACGCGCTCGGACATAATGTATTCGTTGTCGCGCAGAATTGAATCGCGCATAGTGTCAACCCACGGCTCGACCTCTTCCCATGTGCGAACGGTTCCGCGGCGCTCCAGATTCTCCACGCGCCCCGTCAGAACGTTGCGCTTGGTCGCGAAGTACTGTATGTCTATGCGAAACCCGACAGATGGGAATAAGGCGTCGTTCATAAAGGCATCGTCCATTATGGCCTGCATTTCCATGTCCTTGGTGGCATAGATGCGCAGTCCGCCGTTGTACAGCCAGTGAAACGCCTCGGCAATGGATATCGCGTGGACTTCGCTCAGGTCACGGGCAACCTGCTGTTTCAGCGAATCCACAAAATAGCTGTGCACGGAGTTTATCTGATCGGTCACGCGCTCGTTGGCGATTATACGGTAATATACGTCGGTATCCGCCACGGCGTAAGCGTGTTCCTCCTCCGTGATAAATTCCAGCCTGAGCATGTTATCCAGCACAAGAAGCTTGCGGTTGCGGTTGTTCTGCGGGTTGTTAACCGGCGAAAACCTGGACGGGTTCTGCGTAATGGCCGCAATAACCGCCGACTCTGTAAGCGTAAGATCAGATACGTCCTTGTCGAAATAGTACCGAGCGGCTGTCATTACGCCGTAGAGCCTGTGGTGCAAGCCTATCGTATTCAGGTATACCTCAAGAATGTGATTCTTAGCGGCCTCCTGCGAACCCAAGAGTTCGGTCAGTTCGCGCTCATAGACCATCGCAAGGTATATCTCCTGTATCTTCGTGCCAAGCGTATTGCGCGGAATACCGCGCACATTATTCTTAATTACCTGCTGGGTAATGGTGCTGGCCCCCTGCGTCGTGTCTGTGGTTAGGTTGTTGTGAAGCGCACGAAACATTCCCCGTACGTCAACGCCGTTGTGAGAATGGAACCGCTCGTCCTCAATCGCTATAAACGCCTGCTGCAGGTGCAGAGGAATCCTGTCAAGCGTAACGTACTCACGATTCTCGTCACCCGTCAGCCGCGCGATCTCGTTTCCCTGCTGATCCACGATAATTGACGGGTAAATGCTGGGCATTATAGCGACCGCCTCCGTGCGCGGCGCGCTCTCGATAACGCCCATATAAGCCCCCACCACCGCGCCGCCAAGCCCAAAGCTGATTATAAGCGTAACCGCCACAAACACCCTGCCGATCATAATCATGATCTTGTTGCGAGTCTTGGCCGTGCGCTGCTTCGAGGACTTTATCTGCTTGACATTATTCTCATGTGAGTAATCCATAAGGGCCTCCTTGCAAAACCATATTCTGCCACAACTGTTTTAATATAGTCTCCACTTTCAAAGTTGATTATAACATATCATATACCTCATGGCAAGACTTAGAACCCTAGGTTAGGTTTGCAGTTTTGAAACATTTCCAAATCACCTGTGCGGTCAGTCACATTCGCTGTGGTTACATGAATTGCGTGGGGTAAGCCGTTTGTATAAACGGCAATGTGGCGTTTAATTCCGCTTACCTTTTTTCCGTCATCATACCCTTTTTCTTGTGCTGAACTTGCGTTTTTAACGCTCTGTGCGTCCACTATGCAAAAACTCGTCAATTCGGTTCTTGTATCTTGTGTACGTATAAGGCTGGTCAATTTTTTTAAGTGCATCTTCAAGTATGGAAAGTCCGTCTTCTTGCGGCTTTGACCATATTTGAAAGTAGAAATATACTGTTGTCCATTTTGGAAAATCCGTCGGTAGCATTCGCCATTGAACTCCGCCTTTCAAAATGTACAGCGCTGCACAGAATACGTCGTACAATGTATACTGCTAAGGGTGTAAACAATGATGTTGATGCTAATATTCTACACCAAATTACTTTTCCCAAGATTGCAATTTTGGCAAAGCACTTGCCCATTTTCAATCACTGTATTGAATCCATCATACGGCTTTATATGGTCGACGTGCAATTTAACTCTTTCGGTTTGAACAGCTCCGCAGACAACACATCTAAAATTATTATTATTCATAATTATCCATCTCTGACGAAGGTTAAAATTTCTAGGTGTTCGCTTTTCATATTTTCCATCAATTGTTGGCTCGGGTGGTAAAAGTCCTTCATTATTTACCCACCCAACAAATCTCTCTAATGCTTTAATCCAACTACCAAATCTATCATTAAATCTATTTCTTGGATATTTACTTAATCCATTTTTTAAGTCCGTGGTCGTTGGTTGTCGCCCAAATTCTGTCCATAAACGAAGAATTTCACTTAATAACTCTTCTTCGCTTATTTTTTTGTTATTTTGGTATTTTCCGAGCTCTAGGCCAATTAAAGCGACTGCGTTGTTCCATCCAATTTGCCTACAAATTACTGAATCATCTGGCATTGATAAATTTGTAGTATTACGATACTCACGATACAACTTTTGTGTAACCTTTCCATTGTTTGCAATTGCAACAACTCTCATGCTTTCGAGTAGTTCATCATCGGTATAAGAACGTTTATATTTTTCAAGCTGAAACTTCATGCACAAGCCTCCTCTACTATTCATTAATTAATACTACTGCTAAAAAAATTTACGCACGTACCACACTTGTTGTGGTACATAAGTGCGCCCTTCCAGTTCGGCTAAATAAACAAGCTGATAATTCGTTCAGCCAGTAAAGCAATTATATCATAACTTTAACATTTCATAGTGAAATCGTGCAACTACGTTATTTACACCCTTCATAGCACACGTCCTATATGTCAACCTTGCGAGGTTTTGTGGTTCTCCTTGCCTTTTCCAACATACTTCGTATTATTTCAAACTGTTCCCGACTTATGTCGCTTGGATAATTGTGCATTTGTTCCCACCTTTTTTTGCTCAATTATACCACATTTTAGGAGCTCGGAAAAGATCCTAAACAGTTTCTTAGAACCTATAGGCGTACGCCAAACGCATGACTTTAAACGTTTTAATCGAAAGTAGCCTGCCCTAATCGTCATTACTTTCATAGTTGGCTATAAAATGTCATATACTTCATGGCAAGAGGTAGAACCCGAAGGTGAATCCATGCCCACTTACAAACCCAGGCGCGGCGCGCGGATCATAGGCCGCATTAAGCTTGCGGTCGCGTTGATCTTTGCGGCGGTTGTGCTGACTCTCGGGGTCGTGATGACCCGCATCGACGACAGGCTGATGCCCATAGTCACAGCGCAGACAAACGAAATGGCCCGCAATATCATGAACCTGGCCATCGACGCATCGCTCGCCTACGCAAGCGCCGGAATTTCTACCGAAGATTTCTTCACGATAACACAGGACAGCGACGGTATGGTGCTTTCGCTGAGCGTCAACACAATGCTCGTCAACCTCGTCTGCAACGCGATGGCGGTCAACATAAGCAATATTCTCGGCCCCCCCACGGTGTCAAGCCTGAGCCTGCCGATCGGAAGCCTGCTGAACATAGACATACTTAGCAACGTCGGCCCCACCTTGCCTGTTTCGTTCAGGTACGTAGGCGGCGCCCAGGTCGACTACGAGACGGAATTCCGCTCGGTCGGCATTAACCAGGTTAACTTCCAGCTATGGGTGGTGGTCGAGTCGTCGATACGGGTCGTCAACCCGCTCGAGGACAAGGACGTCAGGATGACGCGCAAAATTGCGCTGGTCGACACAGTATTCAGCGGCCGCGTCCCGCATATGTACCTCAACATCGATCAGTAAAGATCAGTAAAAAAGCATAAAACCGCTCTTCTTTTGCAGAGAGCGGTTTTTGTGTCTCAGAAATTAATTGTAAAATAACATTTTGAACGCTTGATTAGAACTAAACCAATGCAACCACCATCCGGCAAAAAACTGGCACATTTTCAATTAAAAATGTGGTATGCCTGCCATCATCGACTTTGCAGCATGAAAAACAGATAGCTTCCTAACAGCCACAAGCCGGGACCCGTAAAAATGGCTATGAAAACCCATACTTTAATACGGTTAGTCCTGTTGTGTTTTTGTATTGCGCGCAGGGTATCATCTTCCATAACGTACTCTTGCTCCAAAATTGGTTCGGCAGCCAAGATTTCACTTGCCTTAGCATGGAGTTTGGATGGTACGTATATATCCATGCCATAGTAAGACATACCCATATAGATTTTTAGATATTCGCCTGCTCCGTGGCGCTTCCTTAAAACAGGAATATTGTTGCATTGTAAAAGCGCTATGGTCATTTCAGCTTCGATATTATCCTCTATCGAACGCAAAAAAGTCGGGGTGTCGCCTTCGCTGCAATCGTCAATAGAGGCGCATTCCCCCAATTTGCCAACCAATACGGCGCCGCAATCAGAACACTCTGCTACATGTGTGCGGTGTTCACTCTTACAGTTTGGGCAACATAGCATGGCATACCGAACCTTTCCCATACAGCTATGTCAATATACTAGCTCAAAACCGGTTTTTAATCTGAGTTCAACAAAGTCGAACCATCCACGTAGGGCTGGAAAACAATAAGCGTTATTTTTGAAGCTTACAGCATCGTGATTACGCCATCCTCGAGAGACTGCACCCGCACAAGGCTGTGAAGGTTTATTCCCTTGGACTCAAGCTGCTCCGCGCCTTTCTGGAACGACTTCTCCACGCATATGCCAACCCCCACGAGCGACGCCTGAGTCTGGCGCACTATCTCGATAAGAGCAAGCGCTGCGTCGCCATACGCCAGGAAATCGTCGAGTATCAGCACTCTGTCGTCCGGCGTAAAGAATGACTTGCTCACACGTATGACATGCGAGGTCTTCTTCGTATGCGACGTAACATGAGCGCTATAGTCCTCGCTGGGGTTTACGTATTCGATAGAGTCGAACTTCTTCGCGATAACAAACGGGATATCGAGCTCCAGCGACGTCATCGCGGCAATCGGTATGCCGGCGGCCTCGATCGTAAGTATCTTGGTCGGGCATTGTCCGCCGAATATCGCGGCGAACTCCTTCCCTATATCGCGCATCAGCCCAATGTCCACCATATGGTTCAAAAATCCGCCCACCTTTATGATATTACCGGGCAAAACTTTCGCGTCTCTAAGAATACGCTGCTTTAGCTTGTCCATTACACAGCCCTCCGGTCTAACAAAATACAAAACGTCTATTATTAAAATTACATGTCATATAGTATAGCACAATAATAAGTAAAAAGCCACATCAAAATGCGGCGTATTAAAATAAGCGGCAGAGAAACCCCCTGCCGCCGCTAATTTTAATCTGCTAAAATCCCCAAGTGAAGTATAAATTGAAAGCAGTCTCGTAGGCCCTGAAAATATACCTCATCTTCCTCCATGCTGCTTTTCTCAGTCTCGCCCTCATAGTGGCGGCGGATGATAAGTAGTTCGTCTTGGTTAAAACGCTTATGATAAATTTCTTCAATAACTTCCTCTGTTTGACTTTGACGTTCGCATATTTTCATATAGCCGGGATTTTTACAAAGCCGTCTATAAGCCAGTTCCTCACGCTCGGAAATTAATGTGCGAAGCGATTTACGCTCGTTTTCAGTCATTTGTTCTCACCTTCCGTAAAAAATTTTCATAACTCCTTGAAAGTTAGAAGGTGCGCATGTATAATAGATTTACGCGTGTCTGCCTTCTAGGTGGCTATGTCGGACTGGAAGTGGCTATGTTTTGAGAGATGGATGCCACTTCCTTTTACTTTTCATCTTGTAAGAGACGTATGCCGTTTCTAACCCCATCTGCTCTGCTTACATTTTCACGCTGGCAATAATCGTCCAATATTCTTATTTCCGAATTATCTACACGCACCGTAAGTTTTTGAGATTTGGGGTTTTCGGCAAATGGCCTGCCCACATTCTTTTTGTCAGACAACAGATCACCTCCTATTGATGCCGACAATTATCATTATAATAATTGCTGCCGACATCAATGTCAAGGAGAATATTAGAGTACTTGCAAAATTTTCATAACCCCTTGAAAGTTAGAAGGTGCGCATGTATAATAGATTTACGCATTTCTACCTTTTAGGCAGTTATGTTGTGATGGAAGTGGCGGTTATTCTTCGTGGGATTGCGCCACTTCTTTTACTTGTCAAGGTCATCCTTTAGTTTGTATATGCCATCACGAATGGCTTCTGCCTTATTTTTTGTATATCTTTCGCAATAGCCCATGATGATTTTATACATTTCGTCATTTACACGCACTTTCAAGTCGTGACTTTTCAAGCTATCGGTAGGACGCCCTATCTTCTTTTTATCGGACAGTTATTGCACCTCCTTTCGAGTTCCAAAATCATTATATAATAACGGAACTCGAAAGTCAAGAGATCAAATAATTATTTTTTACATAATTAGGTGATTTTACTTTTTTAGCTTCTTAGCATCGATTGGCATTGAACAAAATTAATTTGTAAAATATTTAAGAATTGCCACACCTGCGAGTGTACATAATTCCCCACGTAGATAGGCGCATCTTTCAGAATGAACGCCGTTGATGGCGGAAACAGGCAAGATTCCGTTGGCGCAACAAACCTGCCCTCAACCAGCATGAACAGAGGAGGATAAAATCAAATCCGGCGCAAGTTCATCAACCAGCATACTCTCAGAATACCGATACTATTCAGCTTATGCAAAACACTTCCGGGCTATCGTGCAGTTCAAGCAATACCGCCATAAGCATATCGCCCGCCGCACCCATACTACACTCGAAATAAAGCGTCTTCACCGTTACACTCCCCTTGGATGATTTATCATACTGGCGAGATAGCCACCTCCGAAGCCATTGTCAATATTCATAACGCAAACACCGCTTGCGCAGGAATTTAACATGGTAAGAAGCGCCGATAATCCGCCGAATGAGGCCCCGTAGCCAATGCTTGCCGGAACGGCGATAACAGGACAATCCACCAATCCTCCGACTACGCTTGGAAGCGCGCCTTCCATTCCCGCAACCGCAACAATCGCTTGTGCCTGCATAATTATATCCAGTTTTGAAAGCAGTCTGTGCAATCCCGCGACGCCAACATCGTACAGGCGAACGACTTCATTCCCCAAGGCTTCTGCGGTTAGAGCCGCTTCTTCCGCTACGGGCAGATCGGTTGTGCCTCCCGTGGCAACCACAATTTTTCCTATGCCGTTCGGCTCCGGCATTTCACCTATGATGCCGACACGCGCAAGCTCATGGTATTTCAATGTATGCTTTTTGCCTATGGCTTCCGCCGATTCCACAGATAATCTAGTAATTAAAATTGTTTTTTGGTTCTTGTCTAACATGGCGGCGGCGATGCCCGAAATTTGCTCGGGCGTTTTACCCTCGCCGTAAATGACCTCCGCAATGCCTTGCCGCAGTTCACGGTGATGGTCAACTCGGGCATAACCCAAGTCCTCGTAGGGTTGCAGACGCAATTTTAATAATGCGGCCTCCGGGGAAAATTCTCCGCTTTTTACTCCGGTTAAGATTTCTAGCGCTGTTAGGTTTTTCATTTCTACCTTCCTTCCATGTCTAATAATATTATTGAAAAATACGGCTTTATTGCTTCAAGTATTTGCGCCTTTTGCTCTAGCGCCTTTGCCATTTGGTTTTGCGGAAATTGCAGCCGTGCGGCTTCACCATACACACGCGCTCTAAAATCGGAAAAACCTACAGCAAACAGCGCGTCCTCCGCCTTTTCAACCCTCTGAAGCATTTCACCGGTAATGGCGCAATCCGTTGGTATTCGTGTAGCAAGGCAAGCATAGGAAGGTTTGTCCCATGTGAAAAGCCCGGCTTCTTTTGAAAGCCTGCGAGTATCGTCTTTCGTGAGATTGCACTCCCTAAGCGGCGAACGCACGGCCATTTCTTCCAATGCCTTCATGCCTGGGCGGTCGGAAGCGTCGTCGGAGGCATTTGTTCCGTCTATTATGAGAGGGTAGCCGTCTGCCTTTGCTTGCGCCGCCAAAGAGCCGAATATAGCAAGTTTACAGTGGTAACAGCGGTCTGCGCGGTTGGCCAAAACCACTTCATTGCTTAAAACATCAAGCTCAATCACTTTCATTTTCGCACCGATAAGGTTCGCCAGTTTCTTAGCTTCCTCAAACTCAAACTTCGGTTGAAACGCGGCATTGACATAGTAGGCCTGAACATCGGCGCCCGCACGTAAACCCGCAAATAATAAGTAAGACGAATCCACTCCCCCCGAAAATCCAATTGCCGCCTTGGGATTTTCCTTGAAAAATTGTGTTAAATTCATATCCTCACCTCGTTTCTTTATTCTATCGCAAACACTTTACGCCCGTTAACTTCCACTACCACCCCTCTTATATCGTAAACATCCGATATTGTTTCCTTGGTTACGATAGAATCATTGCCATACTTGTATACTTCACCTTGCTTCAAAAATAAAAATTTATCGCAGTATCGCAATGCAAGGCTTATATCGTGTAGTACCATAAAAACGCTTATTTTAAATTCAAGCGCCGTTTTCCGAACCAACGCCAGCATTTCGTGTTGGTTCTTGGGGTCTAGGTTACTTGTAGGCTCGTCTAAAAGCAATAACTTCGGCTGTTGAACCAGTGCCCGCGCAAGCATTACCTTTTGCTGTTCCCCGCCCGAAAGCTCGTTTATATATCGCAGACGATAATTCGATAAACCGACTTGCTCGATTATACTTTCGCAAATATCCAAATCTGTTTGTGAAACCGACAGTTTTATATACGGCTTTCTGCCAAGCAAAACAGAATCAAATACGGTCATTTGGCTTATTTCGTTTTTCTGCGCTACATAAGATATAAGCCTAGCCGCTTCCAACCGCTTTATCTTATGTATGTCACGGCTGTCAACACAAACTCTTCCCATTGTAGGTGTGCGAATCTTGCAAAGGCAGGTGATAAGCGTACTTTTCCCCGCACCATTGTTTCCCAAAATACCTACGCACTCGCCGAAGGGGGCGTCGAAACTGATATTTTTCAAGACATCACGCTCACCGGCGCCATAGGAATATGAAATATTCTTTACCCTAATCATTTCGCCATATTTCCTTTTTTGATTATCATATACAAAAACAGCGGCGCCCCAAGAAAAGAAGTCAACGCTCCGATTGGAAGCACCGCAGGAGCGGCAATCATTCGAGAAGCTATATCTGCAACAATCATGATTGTCGCACCCATAAATGCCGAGCATGGAATCAGAAAGCGGTAATCGTTGCCCACAAATTTTCGTACTATATGTGGCGCTATAAGACCGATAAAATTTATCGTGCCCACAAAGGCTATTGCTGTGGCGGAAATAAGCGTAGAAACCGTCATACCTACAAGGATTAACATATCAACATTTACGCCAAGGCTTTTTGCGGTATGCGCTCCGCTTTCCATTGCGTTATAGTTCCAGCGGTTGAAAAGGAAGTACAAAAACCCGGTTATGTTAAGAGCAGTCATAATCTGAATTTCCCGCCAGCCCGGACGGCCAAGATTTCCGAAAGTCCAGTAAACAATAGAGCCGACCCGAATGTCGTCGGCAAAATATTGAACCAAGGCCGTTGCCCCCATAAACATAGCGCCTATGGCAACACCGGCCAATATCATCGCAGCCGGATTTGCCCCGCTTCGATATGACAAAAACAAAATCAAAATTGTGGTGCTTATGCCGCCGATAAACGCAAAAATCGTGACTGTAAAAGGACTTGCCGCCGTGACAGATGCCCCCGATACAACATGGACGCCAGCTTCAAAATAAACAATGGCAACCGCCGCACCAAATGATGCCCCTTGTGAAATTCCAAGTGTTGACGCGGAAGCCAACGGGTTACGCAATACGTTTTGCATAATACATCCCGACATAGCAAGCGCGAAACCCACGCTTACCGCCGTGACGATTCTCGGTATGCGAACATTGAAAATAATAATATGGCTTGCGTCTTCGCCGCCGCCTATTAAAACCAGCAAAATTTCAACCAAAGGAAGGCTTGCCGCCCCTACAGACAGGGACAGCAAAGCAGCGCAAAGCATAGCCGCGCAAAGTACGGCAAGAGCTAACCATTTTCGTTTTATATAGTGTGCATATTCCGTTTTCAAGCAGCTATTCCCCTATCGTTATTGCACCGTAAAAAAGCCCTCCCTCCGCCATAATATCGAAGGTATTCGTACCAAGAAAAAACGTAAGGATTTCTGCCGATTTTTCGGAAATATCCACATCTGCGAATTGTTCGGGAAACAAAACGGTTCCGGCAAAATAAGCGTTAATTAGCGCATAGGTTACATTTGTCGCGGAAAAATTAAATGCCGGCATGGTGTAAACCCTCCCTTCCTGCACGGCGCGTAAAGACCTAAACAGCGTGGGATTGGTTTCATATTCGGCGTTTACCAAGCTCATATTGCCGGGGTCTAAAAAGATGATGTCCGAGTCCCAAGCCGCGATTTGTTCAAAGTCCACTTCATAAAATCCTGCTTCAAGGGCAGTATCTGCCACGTTGTACGAATTGATTACGGCAAGCGGGCCGAAATTTGAATACGTTCCGCCAAAACCGCGTTGCCCGGCGAAAGTAATAGCCCCCGCATAAACCCGCAGCTTCTCGTTGTCGGGAACATCTGCTGTGCGGCGGTTCAAATCCGCCTTAAGCGCCTCAATATACGCCAGCACTTCCTCCGCGCGTTCCTGCTCGCCAACCGCCTCGCCGAATACTCGTGTTGCAGCAAAAAATGTTTCGTTTGCAAGCCCCATACTGCTATATCTGACGGCAACCACAGGTATGCCCGATTGGGATTGCAATTCGTCTGCGCCTTCGGGCGTGAACGCCGCAAGAACAATATCCGGCGCAACCATTATAAGTTCCTCAATATAGGCATTATTTTCGCCGCTTCCCCCGCCGCGCCCCACTATGAGTAAGGTGCTGAACATTTCGTGAACGATGGGGTTAAAATCCATAAGTACGTTAAAATTGGCGGTCTGTGTTTCCGCGCCCACAATCATATCCAAGACATTCAAATATGCTGCGATGCGCGTAGCTCCCGGCCCCAGAGTTACAATGGTTTCTACATTTACGGGAATTTCAACCTCCCTCCCCCATACGTCCGTTATAATCCGGGTTGCACCTTCCACCGGGTTATAGACTGCTTCCGAACCACAAGCGGAAAACATCCCAATCGCCATTGCCAATAAGAACGCTAATAATATTCTTTGAAGCATTTTTTCCTCCTGTTTTCTCGGGTACAATAAAAAAATACCAAAAAATGCTCATGCCGCTTCAGCCGCACAAGATACCTTCTTGGCATCATTTACTTTTGCTTCTTCAATATTTCCCCAGCGTTCTCGCTTTTAGTGTATGCTTTCGTAGCACACCCCTCATCCCCATTGTACACTTGTCAAGGAGATTTTGTCAATTGCATTTTCAGGATTTTGTTAATCTGGTCAATATATGTTTGGATAGATCTTTCAGCTAGGCCAAGCACGGTAACACCACATTTTTCAACCGGTATCAACATCTTATGGGCAGCGCTCATTGAAACCGCTTCCGCCATCTTGAGGCTTACTTCTCCGTGCATTGAATTAGCTATAAGTATCCCGATAACACCGATTATATAATCAGCTTTTGTGCAATTGAATACTACGGCGTTTTCTCCGGTTGCACCATTCGTCGCACCGGCTTTAAGCATAACAGATGTCGCCGTTGAGTTTGTGCCAACGGCTGTAATCTCCGCATCCGCAAACTCACTTCTTATATGCTCAATTATGGATTTGCCGATACCTCCCCCCATTCCGTCAATTACTAATATATTCACATCCCCGTCCCCCTTCATTTATTTAAACGATACCGCTTATAATTATAACATAGGGGTTAAACGGCTTCAAGATAAACTCAGCAATCACAAATTACAGAGCTATGCCCCGCGCTCTTGTGGGTTGGCATGACAATCGGCTTCGATGAAAAGACCGCCGACATTCGCATGGCGCAATACAAATCCGGCACACGTTCCCCAAAGGAAAACTTATCAACGATACAGCGACCGCTTTAGAAGTAAGCCCTCGTGCGCTTGACGTGCCGGCTATTGACAGCTATGTCAGCCTGGCGCACACGATTTTCGCTCTGGAAGATTTGTACGGGCCTCGCATTGACGAGATTGAGAGTGAAGTCTGCCTACGTTCTGGATAAGTTCAAGGGGACAACCTACCTTTCTATGTTCGATATTTTTCACGCTTGGAATAAGATGGCAGCTAAACTCAAAAACGGCGAGATAACCGAGGAAGAATACAACGCATGGCGGTATAGCTATCCCAAAAGCACAATAAAAAAGAGCTAACCGGCACTTAAAACTAGTTAGCTCTTTTCATATGGATTTATAAGCAATGTTGCCAAATCGTTGCCACGGCGGTTATCGACAGGCCACAAACCCCGTAAAATCAATATTCTTTACGTTGATTTACTTACACCCTCACGCATTTTATATATCCCTGCATTTTCATTGTATTTATGCGATTTTTAGAAGGGGCTTTTATTTGCAAAATTATCCGCAGTTATCATTGCTTTGGTCATCAAAAAATCATCACCTAATCGACATGGTTTTTGAAGAATATGCATGATTCATTCAAAAGGTAGTGCAAATCGACAATTAATTATTTACTTCTTTTTTATCCGAAATGTAGTTATTTTATATTTATTCATTTTGTTTAAACATGACGATATATTATCCGATGTTTCGTTAGCCAATAATTGTGCATACAAAAGATAACTCATATCTTTTAATCTATTTTTTTCATTATCAGGATTATAGTATTCATCAGCAAAACGGTCAAACCCCCAAAGTAACCTTAAAAATTTTTTATTTCTCTTACATCATCCGCAAAATCTGTTTTCAATATAGATAAAACGGTCATCAACTCGAAATAATCATTTGCTTGAAAAAATTTATTTTTTGCAATGGGAACGATTTTATCTCCATCAATTCCATTAATTAAAATTGATTTTGATTGGTTGAATGAATCAACTAAATTATTTGTATGAAAAAGAATTTCATTCAAACTATGCTTTAATTGTTTCCTATTACGTATATGTTCAGATATAAGTCCTGAAACAACACCTGCAATAGACGCTATAACGGCACCAAAAATAACATAAAATATTTCATGCCAAAACATAAATATTCTCCTTTTTCAACTTGGTCTTTTTAACCATCATTTAATCATCGATAAAAATCCATACGGCTTAAAAATCCCGTATTTCAAGGGTTTCTACGCCCTCAATTACTACTCCCTTCATTCCCACTCGTTGTGTAAGGCAAAAAACATTGATTTTCGCCTTACACAATGCAAATGTAGGTAAAATTGTGGTACAAAAGATTTTTCAATTATATTTTAGTGTGACAACTTGCTCTTTTATACTTTTTCCAAATCTCCCACATAGAGGGTTTTACCCAATGGCGCAAGCACCCTCAAAATTGTATCAAGTTGCGGGCTGGTTTCCCCGGCCTCCATGCGGGATATTATAGGCTGTTTAACGCCGCTTAATTGTTCAAGCTCTCGCTGTGATATGCCTTGCTCATTGCGCGCCTTTATAAGCTCCCCAATAATAGCTACCCTCAAATTGCTTTCCCTGATTTCCTCGGCTGTATATACTTCTTGTCTAACGTCTTTCCATGTCCTCATTTATGCCCGCTCCTTTCCCTTATATCTTGCAAATTTCGTTTTGCCTGCTCTATTTCCCGCCGTGGTGTCTTTTGCGTTTTCTTAATAAAATGGTGGAGTAAAATAAAGCCTCTATCCGTCCAGCTTGCAAAGAATATCCGTCCTCTTATTGGTCTAAGCTCCCAAATATCGCCGTCTAAATACTTTATATATGGTTCTCCCGCCGCTTTGCCGTACTCGCTTAAAACTTGGATATAGTCGTTGATTTTGTTGTGGTTGATACGACTGTTTTTGTCAGCCCGTTGCGACAAGTCTTTTATATACTCATATATCGGGCTGTTGCCATCCATGTCCTCATAAAAATGTATCTCGTACAATAGTATCGCCTCGCTTACCTATATTATACTCAAAAGTTATCACGCTGTCAATGCTCAAAAGTTATCGGAAAAGAAAAAGCGGGGTAGCTGTTACGCCGCCCCGCATGAGCGCAATATCAATATGGCTATCAATTCCGCATTTATTAGCATTACGATAACAAATTCCTTTAGCGTTACCGTGTGATACCCACCGCAAAATGAGCATTTATACGTTATCGGGAATATGGGCTTTTTGTCATGCGCCCATTTAATTCAGCGGGGATATTAAGAACCTGTCTACCATCTTTACGCCATTGTCTTGGCGGCCAGTTTTCCACCCTTCGTCGTCGTCAATTCCTTGCGTACCAACTCAGGTACGCGGCGTCATCTCCTCCTAGAATGGCGAAAAAC
>Ga0131853_10001041_pt1 | contig 50467 bp, 42 predicted proteins | sample TergutLab28metaG_FD_92764 | JGI IMG/M metagenome (GOLD analysis project Ga0131853, IMG submission 92764) | Labiotermes labralis P1 segment gut microbial communities from Petit-Saut dam, French Guiana - Lab288 P1 (version 2) (version 2) | ecosystem: Host-associated > Arthropoda: Insects >...
GAGGTTTTTAGCATTAGTGTAAATTATAGTATATAGAGGTGAATGCTTGGTGTGATGTGTTTAGTCGCTTTGTTGCAGTTGGTACGCTTGTTTCTGTTGGTGTTGTCTGTTCTGGTATTTTCTACTTATAGATTATGTGTTCTCATGTGTGCAGTGTGTTTTATTGGTTGATTGGTGATGCTTTGCTAATGTACTCTGGTATTGTGAGTTTGAGATTGCACCTACCTTGTTTCGATGTGCGTTGGAGTTTCAGTGTGGCTGGGTTGGGGTGGTATCCGTGTAGCAGGCTGAAGCACAACTGGTCTGTTCATGTGGAGTGCGGGGGCTGGGGGTTAATGACCATTTTGAATAGGGGGTTTATTTCTCCTGGGTTTTGCTCAGGAATGAGTTTGCCTTCTCGGTGGAGGGATTGGATGTAGTATTGCTCGTAAGGGATGAATAAGCTTGGGTTATTTAGGGATTTCAGTAGGGTCATTCTACTATTCATTTGGTCATATTCGTGCTGGTTTTGTAGCAACCCAATACAGAATCAATCAAGAAATCAGATTCTTGTACTTGAAGAAAGCCAAAATGAACGAACAACTATACTACAAACACTTGGAATGTGCAGCCACATGGCCGAGACTCGGGACATCTATCCAACAAATCATAGACAACAACCTCCAAGGTGAAATGGAAATATGCTACGAAGGCCTCAACAAAAAACTAGACAAACTACAAAACAACCAGCAGCAACACTCCAAATGGATAACACAGGGACACCGACAGGAATTCTATCTGCACACTGTCAACCTCACCAACATTAAATTCACAAAGGAAGAACAAGAACTACTGGATAAAGGCATGCAATACAACATACAGCAAACTAGCAAGACCAACTGGACCAATCTAGTCGTGGAAACGGAACGAACAATAAGACAACTAGAAACAAAAACACAAGATGCCTACCATATACTAGCAGCCAAGAAAGTTAAGCAACTATGTTATACCCTTAAACAGCAGCAACACTGTATAAAAAAGACAAACATATCTAACAAAAAACATACACCACAAGATCGAGCAGAATAATGTGATGATCACACAAGCGGACAAAGGAAAAACTTTGTTTATCATGTACAAACAGGGCTACCACAACAAAGTACACTAATTCCTGACAGACAACAAATTTCAAGCCATTCCAAGAAACCATACCGACAAATACCAAAAAAAGATCACACAAACCATAAAACAATACAACCTAATCTTCAAGAAAGAACAAACCAAACACCTAACACAAAGAAACCCAAAGCCACCCACACTAAAAGCACAACTGACAATGCATAAAGCTGGTAATCCGATCAGGCCGGTGATCAATAATAGAAATGACCCCTCATACAAAGCCACCAAAAAGCTTAACAAGATCTTACAACAACACTTAAACCTAGACAATCATCACACAATAATCAACTCAACAACTCTAGCACAAGACCTGACTAAACTCAACATCAACACAAAGCACAGATTAATAACAATGGATATAAAGGATCTGTACGTTAATATACCTATCACAGAAACTACTGACATAACCAAAACACCAATGCTGAAACATAATGAACCAGAAATCGCAACACAAATCTGCAAACTTCTAGAAACAATACTACATAAAAATTACTTCATATTTCAGGAACAAATCTACCAACCCAACAAAGGAATAGCGATGGGCTCGCCCATATCAGGCACAATAGCGGAAATATTTTTACAACACTTAGAACACATACACATCAGACCCCTCTTAAAATCCAAACAAATATGGTTTTACACCCGATACATAGATGACATCCTCATCATTTATGATACTGAAAGCACCGACCAGGACTACCTGATACAACACGCCAATTCAATGCACACTAATTTGCAGTTTAATCCAACACAAGACGAGAACGGCTGCATCGATTTTCTCAATTTAACAATCATCAGGGAAACCTCCCACCTACAGATTGATATATACCACAAGCCTACAACAATAGACCCCACCATACATTCCACAACCATCCACCCTAATGAACACAAATTGGCAGCCTACAGGTATTACAGAGAAAGGTCAACAATTCTTCACATCGCCCAACAAAATGGATTCCACCTACAACAATGCAAAAACTAAGACAGCAGATAAAACAAATAACTAAGCACACCACAATGCACACAAGCACAAACAAAGAAAAGGAGATGGGTAACATTCACCTACATTTCCCCACAGATATGAACGGTCACAAACATATTCAGAAACACAAATGTCAAGATAGCATTCAAATGCCGAAATACCATAGCCAACTGGAACAAACCTTTGAAAAACCACAACACCCTGCCCCACAATAAATGGGATATTTATCAACTGACATGTAACACATGCCACTTGTTGTATGTTGGCCAGATGAGCCGCAGCCTGAGCATACATTTCCAAGAACACATAAGATACATTAGGAACAACAATCCCCAATCAGCATATGCCCAACACATCCAACAAAACCAGCAAGAATATGGCCAAATGAATAATATAATGACCCTAATGAAACCCCTAAATAACCCAAGCTTACTCATCCCTTACAAGCAATACTACATCCAATCCCTCCACCAAGAAGGCAAACTCATTCTGGAGCAAAATCCAGGAGAAATAAACTCCCTATTCAAAACGGTCATTAACCCCCAGCCCCCACGCTCCACATGAACAGACCAGTTGTGCTTCAGCCTGCTACACAGATACCACCCCAACCCAGCCACACTGAAACTCCAACACACATCGAAACAAGGTAGGTGCAATCTCAAACTCACAACACCAGAGTACATTAGCAAAGCTTTGCCAATCAACCAATAAAACACACTGCAAACATGAGAACACATAATCTATAAGCAGAAAATACCAGAACAGACAACACCAACAGAAAAAAGTGTACCAACTGCAACAAAGCGACTAAACACATCACACCAAGCATTCACCTCCATATACTATAATTTACACCAATGCTAAAAACCTCCATCTTTACAGAACACACAGACCAATGTGGTGATACAATAGAAAAGTCGCAGGCTCCTGATGATGGATGTATTAATGTTCGAAACATGTTGAGCATAGAAGAAGTGTAATAAAACTTAATAACTAGTGACATCAGTTGGTCTCTTATTCTTCAACTATCACAATGATGCACAGTCCAATATCCATAAGGCTGTAACATGACTAAGTCTGTGGAAATTTAGTATGGTAATAAAGTTGTGTCAGATTAAAAATCGTCTCTTTTGTCTTAATTATATGTTCACACATGGGGATGCAATCCATTAGTGTCGCCATGTAAGCCGAAAACATTCCAGAATGCTCTAATTCTTCACAAGCAAACCAAAATAAAACATAAATGCTCTTCAAAAAGGTACAGTGTATCTCTTTTACCATTGTCCTGAGCACTGCAGCTGTCACAGGATGCCCCGGAAGATGCAAGCTTTGTACATAATAAAGTTGCAAGCTTGGTGCCATTATAAAAGTCCCTGCATGATGGACAGATGCAAAAAGCATGAGAACACATTATTTGGTGACTAATAAAATGCTGATATTTTAGACAGTCAACAGTAAGTTTCAGAAGCAGATTCAGTCACTTTATGTACATTTGTTCTTAAAACAAATAATTACTTTCTAAAATGTAAATTATAATTCAGTACTTTCAATCATTATGTAATATGGCTGTTTTAAAGTGGCGAATTATTTCACACCCTTAAAACTACCTGTCAAATGTAACTAGAAAGTTATGTGATACGTATTAGGAACAGCTCAGTTGCTGCTTTACAGTCAGTAAAGCACAGGCTGTGTCCAGAGAGAATATATTATGAATCTTGCATGAAATCTCCATGGCGTGCTTTCTTTGGATACACAAACCGTTCGTGTATATATATAAATACACACATATATTGAAGTTCTAGAGAATCTAAGAGAACTGAAATTACAATTTGAAGTCAAGAGTAATGTGATATCCCCACTTCTTGAATGGATAGAAAAATATGGAAACTGTAAGCTTAATGTGTCTGAAAAACATACAAGAAGCTACTAATCACAGTAAAGAACAGAGGAGCGTCTTCTGGGTTTTGAGACATTGTAGGTTCACTGGTTGACATAAAGTTTCAAAGGAACAAACTACCTCCATATTCAGGGATTACAAAATTACATCCAGGTAGGTGCTTAAATACAATAAAAGGAAGGTAGGCTTGAAAGAAGGACAGAAGTGATGGGAAGATGAGGAAGAAGACATAAGCTGCTACTGGATGACCTTCAGGAAATGAGAGTATACTGGAAATAGAAAGAGGAAGCACTAAGATTGCACCCTGTGAAGAAATCACTTCGGAAGGAGATATGGACATGTCCTATGACACAGTATGACATGAATGAGTTGCTGCAGTGATTAGGTGGCATAAGTGGATGGAATAATGTATGTGGGACGCATGGCATGTGGCCAATCAAAACCACAGAAAAAAGGGACAGATATTGGTCCAGGCCAATAAATTTCTATACACAGAAATGGAGGCATTTTCACTATACATTCATGTCACCATGAAAACCCACTCACCATCCATAAGCAACATATGAATCAGCAACGTAACAATTATCAAAACAGATGGAACTGTTAGTGCAAATTTACTTCAACATAAGAAGCACGTGCACACGCACATACACACACACGTAAGTATCAAATGAAATGTCAGAAAAGAACACTACAAGCTTAAAATTACATATGCGTGTTAAAAAAAAAATGCCAGACTGGCTGCAAAGTAACAGTGCTTCAGTCACTAGAGTTCCTCTACTGTATGATGGTAAAATACAGTCTCCTAAATCATTTTATCTTAATTTCAAAATTGAAGCATGTGTTGTTCAGAAGTGACACACAGTGAAGTAAGGACATGTGTAGTGCAATCACAGAATTCTATGTTCCCACAGAATGGCATACTTTATAGCACAGTGCATGTACATCATGTTCTGTTTCAAACTCAGCAAAATTCCTGCACAAACCTACACGTTGAAACTGACTTCTGAAGAGGAAAGAATGAGCACAACTCAAATATTTGTGCATCAACACAACAATGTTTCTGCTCACTCTTATCTATGCATTCTGCCCAAGAAACGTTTGACTGCAATCCAACAGCCTCTGGTCAACAGATCAAGACCAATACGACTTCATTCAGTTTTAAAGCCTCAAGTCACATCTCCACAGGAGCACCGTTCGTGACACAAACACTACCAATAAAATATCACAGAACCATTTCCAGAGCTGAAAATGCAGGATGTCTGTACATGCATCTGATATTTGCAGAACTACTGTATAAGTCATAAGAAAACTACTTTCATCAGTACAACAGTCACTTGCTACTCAATACAGTAAGCACAAAAACACTGCACTCTGAAAATCTTTTGCTCACACTTCATTTACTTACCACCTATTAAGTAATTCAAATCAACATACCTACTGATGGTAATTACAAGAAAAGCAGGAGGGTATGTTACACTATAGTATAGTATTTGAATTCCAATACTACACCAAGATGGCTAGTGTGGACGTGTGAAATGACCGTCAGCTGTGTTCAGTCGCCGTGAACCATGAACAGGTGACGGAGGTACCGACAGCTCATCCACCTTCACCCGGTTATTCAGAAAATCACGAATGTGTTGTACGATCAGATCAATGGCAACTGCAACATATTGGTTTGGTGGTTTATTTATTAACAGGATGTATCATAATTGATTTACATACCTGAATGTTTTAATTATACACACAATACATTTACAAGCATACAGACAAAAATCACCACATAAGTACAATACTTCTATTAAAAAACTGTGTCCAGTTTCTCCCCACAAGCATAAGTTGTAATACACAACTTCAAAAATGATGGACTAGTTATTTTAGACCATTTCACCAGTACAGAACTGTGCTGAAAGAATCAAAGTGAGTTCAAGTAACATGCACCACAACAAACAATGCTCAGAGGCATCAGAGGTTTAATCACTGGAATACGATTGTTCCATCAACAGAAAGTGTGCAACAGTACAGATCAAGGGCAATGTACAGCAGGCTGCATAATCCACCATCTGATAACAGACATGAGGTGGTAAAGAAAGCTGGGATTTCCACTGGTAACTAACACAGCATACCCAGTAAGGCTCTGTCTGCCAAGACATCATACCAAGAATGCTGATGTGGTGAATGGTCTAACACCTGCATGAAGATTAATGAGTACATTATGCTTCTTGCACGTATCACTGCACACTTCCCCATTACAACAAATAAAAATCTATGCCCAAGACATTAAGTTGCCACTTAATTAAGAGGCTGATTAAGACAAGCTAACAATTCATAGAAAATATTTAGTTCAATAACTGACACAAGTGGCATGGATGAATCCTATGGATTCTGCTTTGTGTCTGCCATCAATTATCTGCAGGCCAAGTGCCTGCGACATGGGTTTTCAAATTCAAAGACGGAATACATCTTTTGCTTGACCACTATAGCCAGGAACTACTCAGTATTCTTATAGGCCAGACGTATGATGTCCCAAAAGCCACCTAATGCCAAAAGTTACAGGTATGCATACACATAGGTCTAACTGTAAATATGTGCCTCATGGGATAAGCATTCAGGTCAAAGGGCTACGGCCAAGATTTTAACCAAATATAGGCTATACCACATGGGCACAAAACCCAGCAGAATACAATCCAGACTTCACCGTTCACATATAATATACTAGCATTTTACAAATGCCTGAAGAAAACTGTTTATCCTACAAAGAAAAAGAATAAATAATGAAATATTTCTCCCCTTCATTTGTATAAGATTCATCTGAAATAACTGTGAACACAACAATTTTTAAGTGAAGGGGAGAAAATCTAACACTTTAAAAGAAATTTCTTTCATTAACTTCACCGAGACGGAGACAGTAAAAACCTCCAGAATGTTAGTCTGTTTCCAATCAAGAAAAAGCTACAACCAGACAAGTATTTTAACAAGCTTATAAAACTTGGAAACTCACAATTTCAAATGTTATTAACTATTCAGTGAAATGAAAGCTGTGAATTCAAGCTTCTGAATACTGCTTTAATCAAACTTTTAATTAAGGATCCCTTCAGAGAATTGCACTAATTATAACAAAAGCTGGAAATCACATATATACCAATACATTAATAATGCTAAACACATGTAAAAAGGATATACAAAAATTAATATAAGCTTCTCGCAATTTATTTATGATTTACATCATACTGTGTTGCTTTCTGTATGATTACATTGAAAATAATAATATAAATACGTAGCACAACATACAAGAAAAAAATACTGTCACCGAAACAAACTTCATTTCATATTACTAAATAATAAATCTACTGAAAACAAAGCAGTGTTAAAAATAGTAAGACATATGTCTAGATACTTCAGAAGTGTCTAATTAAAATACAAATTTCCAGTCACTACCATGTTTGAAGATTGTAGACATTTCTCATGGAACTTTATCTACGGTTCCTTTAAACATACACAAGTTTGGGAAAACATCACTTTCTAATCTAGACACAATTCTTAGAAAAATGGAAAATAAGTAAGCACATATGCTTTAAAACAACAACCCTATAGTAGAGTACAGCAGCATTTTTCACTGGTCTATGGACAATGGAACAGAAAACGTGTTCATGTGTAATTCTTACATGTAATATAAAATAATTCAAAACTAGTACAGCTTGAAAGGAAAAAACACCAATCACAAATATATGTATGGGATAAACCACCTTTCAAGATGCTGGGTAAATGCTAGATTTTCAATTACAATGCATGCAAATGTTAATGCCAAGTTTTATCTTCATACCTTAGCTGAACTGAGAATACAAGGCAGTTTGTGTCTGACCACTAATGTTGTTACAAAACAAAAACAATTTCTCACATTCATGTATAGGAACTTTTTTGAAAGAATAATTATAATTCTATATGAATAATAAAAACTAAAGAGAAACAATAAACGAGTTTCTTTTCCTCACTACAGAATGTACTGTTAAGTCCACTATCTAACAGATGAGTTTTACATGATAAATTAGGTCTTAAAATGTGCCATAAACAACACCATATACCACAGTAATAAAACATATTTTTCACTCAATATCTGGAAACTATCAAAGATGCAAAACATGCAGACATTGTTAACAACATATGGAAAAAAACACAGATACAGGACATGCAGACACTGCTACAAACAGTTACAAAATATAAAATACAGAAGCAGATAACACGTTACCAATCTGCTTTCTTGTCAAGTCAGTGTCAGACTAAAGGAACATACTGCAACAATTCTATACAGAGATCTTAAACAGAATTAACCAGACAACCCACCCTCAAGCAGTAGCTATAACAATACAACTGAAATGACATTACTGAGATTCCAGTTCCTCCAACTGTGACTACCTCATAACTGGCACACCCTACTTATGAGGAAGAAATAGAATATCAATGTTTGCAAGCCTTCACTTTGAGACCATGCCTACATTGTTTATGTCCCTTCCACTCCCAATTCAGAGAACAGATTGAACAGTTCTGATTCTAGACATCAAACAGCCTAGTATGCACTTTTTATGGCTCTGCTGTTGGCATGGAAACCATAATACAGAAGTGGAGGACACTGTCAGATTTTACGAGAAAATAAAGTATAAGTGTTTTAAATACGAAATTGTATGTAGACAAAATGCCACAAAATATTTTAAAATTTGATTATTGCTAGACTTCATTCTTATACACAACTTCAGATATTTGTGCCTGGTGTTTGATGCACTGAATTGGCTTTTTGTGTTAGAACATAGGGATCCGGGTCCTTGGATATTGTCCAGGAGCATCCAACAGTAAAAGGATATCTCCTATCAGGTGAAGTATTGTGTCAGTTACACCTTTACATACCAAGGTCAAAACCACTTATCACCATGGGGTGTGCACTCTCTTCCTACAAGCCAACACATTTATAGCAGCCTTGAAGAAGAAAATCAAATATATACTAGTCAACTGAAACTGTAGCGCTGGCAGAAGTATGCAAAAATAAGGTCATCCCTGTGCAAGCCAGTATGGTATATAAGGGGCATAGGGGTTTGAGATCCACCCATTCTTTATCTGGGCTCTAGATGGAGGTAAGCCGTTAGTCTGATGTCCCGAACGGTTTACTTCTGGGGAAAGCACCTCTGGTACCTAATGAATAGGAAGCTGGGTGGGCCCCAGACCCAGTACAAACATTCTGAAGGGAAGAAAATCCCTTGTCCCTGCTAGCAATCACACCCCAGGTCATTTAACTCTTAACCTAGTCACTATACTCACTATGCCATTCGGTTTTTTTTTTTTGTGATTTGACCACATGGCTTAACCAGCCTCAGTGACTTATTGGGCCAGATGAATTCCAAGCATACAAACGTCAAGTTCTACAAGGAATTGGAGAGGGAGTGACAACTACCTTTCTGGATATTCTGATCAGCTGGTACCCCGACAAATCAATAGGGCACTGTGCCCATAGGAAGATCACCCACATAGATACCTACAAACAGTCTCTCACCACCTGCAGGCTTATAAGATATGTCATAGCCAACTTAATAGACAAGAGAGAAAAAAAAAGTGATGAATCAAACCTAGCCTCTGAATTCTGACATGTCAAAACCATCCTTCTAGTCAATGTCTGCTCCTCCTGGGACATCAACACTGCAACCAAGCCTAGATCCATCAACAACAAAAGCAGTAAATGATATCACGTGGCATATAACCTTTATGTCAAAGGCACACACAACATCCAGAACACCCATTGCAATGGGCAGGTGTGAAACATCCCCTGCTCACATAGAGAAGTACATATTGGCCGGCCAGAATGTCCATCCCATTTCCACTTGACACACCAAACTCTAAGGGCAGTATTCAGTGATCACAGAACACTCTACAGAGATAAGACACAGCATCAACTTTAAAACAGCAAAGGTCACAGCTAATATCTAGGGGTCAGTTTGAACATATTATAACACTGGTGTTGGTGGTTAACAATCCTACTTCATGTCTGGGGGGTCATGGTTTCATATAATGGCCCAGAGACTGGTTATGCTGAGGTTCATATGGCTTTCCAAGCAGATGATCACACTGTTTTTTAGCTGTGTCTGTAACCCCAGTCAACAGATATTACTAACATTCTGTCCAGCCATCCATTTGTCTGTCTGTATACATGAAATAAGTTGATAGAAGCTGGACTTTCATGAAATTCGATACTGGCCAGTTCTATAAATATCTGCTAAGAAATCTCAGTTTTCATAAAATCAGATACAAATATCAGACACTGTACCTGAATATCTACATGCACCCCTGTGCACATCACAAAACTTACCCAAATATCGCAGTATAAATACTTCAGCATGCACATTAACACAACCTCCTTCTGTCAACCATGTCTGCTGAGTGTGCACTGATGCTCTTACAATTGTGTTAACACAAACTTTTGGTGACACTGGGAAATGCCAAAATATGGGGCAGAGACAATTTCCTTCACTAAGGAATAAGTGTGACCAGAAAGTACCACTATTTTTGGGAAATGGAGAAGACAGAAACTGTCACCAGTGAAAGTATAGCATTCCCTGCTCTGATTTTTACAAAACACTCAACAGCATTATGTGCATATGTCATGTACCCCATTTCACCCAAATAAGACAACAGATGTGGGAAGAATGGATAGACATTCATTTATATCCTAAAGTATGGCTTTCGCTGTACTGATTTTCATTAAACCCACAATCAATCAGTAAATTTTTGTGGTAGTCTGCAAAAAATCTCTCCCAACATACGGAGAATGTACAAAATATGGACACAATTTCATTCATGCTCTTAAAAAGTATGGCTTTGAACTCAATGTTTTCAAAAAATTTTAAGTGCTCAAAAGCATTATGTGCAGATCTTTACCAAATGCCATCAAAATCAGTCAAGAAAACTGCAAGGACACAGAAATTCCTTGATGCCTCTAATTAAAGTATAACTGTCACTGAACCAGTATTCACAGACCTCATGCTTGCTCCACAAACTTCCATAAAAAAGGCCTACAATGAATTTCATGAAAATCCAACAAATGGTTCAGACACTGATACTTGGTCACAGACAGGCAGATGGATGAGAAATGCAGATGTGTTCTCCAAACAAGGCATTCCTTTTTACTTCATAGGAATGCCTAAAGAGTAACAATTTAACAGCAACCTACATGTCCTGAGAAGAAGCACGCATAGGCTGTGGCTCTTAAAGAGGATCACTCACAGCCTGAATCACCTTCTCAGCCATACACAACAGGTGAGCAATATAAAAACTTAATTTTGTTTCACTGATGATACATTACATTAAAATGCATTTTCTAATAAATTTTAAGGCTGAATATGCATTTTTAAAAATCATTTGTTGTTTATGCAATCACACTGCCAGTATTCCAGGCCACATTGCGTTCAATGGTAGGCTAATCAGTGAATAAATGGTAGGAAAGAATGTGGAAAAAGTCGTGGCTCAATTTTAAATACCACGGCGCTATTTAAATGGAAATAATAAGGAGAGGTACAAAAAATCTAAGCAGGGTGGCCAGTGACCCTATTGAGATTCAAACCAGGCACCACTCAAACAAAAGTCAGACGTAGTTACAACTTCAGCCAACTTGCTCAGAATATATAAATACATGATACTGCAGTGAGTTATGCTTATGTGAACATGTGGCGTATCTGTAAATCAACTGTTAGCCTATAGGTGTAATGGCAGCCAAATCAAGCCATCATGCATCAGTCATAAGAAACATAACACTACTGGCACAATTCTCCATAATAATGTTATGTTACGATAACCCTTCTGAAAGGCAACTTACCGAGAACAGATCAAAATCACTGGAGGGCAACTAAAGTACAATACATTATTTTGTAAGAGCTCCAAACAGCTTTCAAACAACATTATTTTTAGTCTATTGATCTTTTTATGTACGTAAATGAGTGGTAAAAGACTATACAACTTTAAAATCTTATGTTCAGAGAGACAGAAATGTAACAAAAACTCTTAGAAATGCAAAATGTGAACCCTGTTTGCAGGAATATTTTATGTAATAAAACCATAATTTATTATGATACATGTTGAATGGAATGGCAACACACTAATGGACCCTAATTCTGGACAAGTGTCTTATTAATACAGTGCATGCAGTAAAACTTTAATTTGTCTGCAGTGTGTCAGACATGCACTTGAGAAACTACAAGGTTGCCCTTTCCATTTTCCATGTATGATTGCTAGTATATGTCTTGTATAGATAAACCTGTAGAGCTCGCAGATATGCAAGATGGAATGTAAGAACCATCCAGTAAAACATCATGAAAAGTGGTTATATTATCATGGTTTATGTAGCAAACAGAACTGTTTATTGGTTAAGATTTGTATATGCTATTTTCTAGTTTCAGTATTTGATAAACAATATCTTTGTAACCCATTCAAGAATTAAGATACGGCAGTGACATGTGTCCCTAGTGAAGTTACTAACATTACGAATGCCACAGTTTTTACAATATTGATCATGATAATATCCTAGCAGCATCATATTTTTATATACCATCAGGAGTAAAATACACAAGTTTTATCACACAAGTAATGTAAAATCATTACATATAAAAACTTTGTTTCTTTCACTGTGATATTCTATATCCATCTGGGGTGTCAAAAAAAAATCGGTAACATGTTTAACCCCCAAAAAACGTGTAATCAATTCTATGCACTCCTCAAACTAAAAAGAAAATACAAAATGTGATTACTATATCTGCATAATTATACAAGAAACTGTTATGTAAAGTCAGGCAATTAATTGTTTCAGCAAACAACATTAACATAAACACAAAAAAATTGCCCACTTCACCATTGTGCATGTCTGTACAGAACCTAACAAACATTTTCAGTGCTACAATACGATGAACCTAAACTGGATGTAGTGGTACGTGGGTAATTCCAAAATCAACCTCCGATTGGTTGGAAAAAAGAAACGCATTGTCATAGTGCCAAAGCGCACACTCAGTATTAGCAAGTAACGTTTGTTATCGCTGAACACCTACCCTCATACATTTTCGCTGCGCAGTGTAGGAGTAATTACTGATGAAATATGGACACTATCATCGCCGCTCCCACCAGCTGTGAGGTACATGCTGTGATTCATTTTCTTCATGCAGAAGGACAAACTGTGGCCAAGATTCATCGTCGATTGTGTCGTGTATACGGTGATAATGTTATGAGTGACAGTTGTGTGAGAGAATGGTGCAGAAAATTCAGGAATGGGAGCACTGATGTGCATGACGAAGGTGGTCAAGGACAACACTCAATTGTGCCTGATGAACTCATTCAAAAAGTCGACCAATGCGTGCGTGTAAAATGTCGTTTCACGATACCAGAACTTTCTGAAGAATTTCCACAAACTTCGAGGACTACTTTGTATTATTGAATTGTCATGGACAGATTGGGTTACCATAAGTTCTGTGCATGGTGGGTACCAAAACAACTGACTGACTTTCACAAAACTCAAAGAATGGGGTCAGTCTTGACGTTTCTTCAGTGCTACTGGGAAGAGGGGGGCGAATTTCTTGACAGAACTGTGAGTGGTGATGAGACTTGGGTACAAATTGTGAATGCAGAGACCAAAGAGCAGTCTAAACAGTGGATGCACAAGCATTCTCCCAACAAGCCCAAGAAATTCAAACGAACAATGTCGAACAAAAAAATGATGGCTACAGCATTCTGGGATGACCGTGAAGGAATTCTGTTGATGCAATTCACAGCACCAGGGACTACAATAACATCAGAGGTTTATTGTGAAACACTGAATAAGCTTCGGAGGTCAATCCAAAACAAACAGCACGGGATGCTCACTAAAGGCTTCGTTCTCCTGCACAACAACATGCAGACCCACACTGCGACTCACACAAATGCTTTAATCAGTCTCTTCAACTGGGAGATTTTCGACCACCCTTCTTACAGTACGGACCCAATGCCAAGTGATTACCATCTCTTCATCAAGATGAAGGTCTGGTTGGCTACCAGCACTTCCACACCAACGAAGAGCTCATGGATGGAGTCAACAACTGGCTGCACAACTTGGCAGCACCATTCTTTGACAAGGGGCTACAAAAACTAGTGTCACGATATGACTAGTGCCTAAATGTGAATGGCAACTATGTGGAGAAGTAATGCAGTTATGAATGTAACTGTTCCATATAATAAAGTTTTGTTCTCTATCTTGTATTTTTTTAACCAGCCAATCAGAGGTTGATTTTGGAATTGCCCACGTATATCATATTATTTTCACAGGCAATAAACCTTACTGCTGATGGTCACTGTAGTAATGCAGCCACATGGTTAAACTCCTGAATAAGTAACAACTAACTAATACCAATTCAACTACACCTCCGTTCATAAAGAGAAGCTGTATGCCGAAAATAATACTAGAATGAGAATCCATCATAAATATGAAATACAAAACTTTTACAGAACAGCATGTTCTGACTAAGACTTCATGTCACAGTTAACACACAGACTGATTTAAACTTCGTCATTCCAGGTTTCAAAACAAAATGTTAACAAATGTTTCTTGTATACATACACACCTACAATTCATAACGTATCTGAAGCATTTACAAACAAGCTCAAAATCACCGACTTCTTACTTCTTTCATTTATAAGTCTGTATTATTAGACAACATTAAAAATACTACTACAATTCCTGTATCTTGCTTTGGTATAATGACAAAGAGTTTCTATTCAGTTATTTGTTGTGCAACTCATTAATACAGATGACTGTCTCTACTCATTTCCATGCAAAATATTTCCACTATAAAAACTGTTTTTTTAAACTACACACTTTAATATACATTCAGCAAAATCTTCTCAGGCTGACAGCCATGCCAGGGGGTTCAACTTGACCGCAGCAGTCACAGTGCGACTTAGTCTCCATCATCATGGTTCTGGTATGACTTGGCATCCAGCCTACCTGGATTATGTATCATACTGACTATGGATCATGGTCAGCTGAGTGTCAAAGTCATACAGAATCCTGATGATTGAGATGTAGTGGGTCTCTGAAACTTCAAATGATATTAACAACCAATACTGCTGTCAGCCTGCTACGATTTTATTGAATTCTGTTGCTGCAAAAACTCCAAGACACTTATATTCTAAGAATGTCTCACTCAAGTTGTTTAAAAATACACAGCCTTATCTAAATGAAAATGCATTATTAAACTGGACTGCAACAATTAAAGTAACATTTACAGAAAACAGAATGACCTGGGTATGCTCAGCCCAAGCATCTAGTATTCTGCAACACTCTAAGTACATTTCACATATTAACCATAACTCCTGTCAGTTTCTTCAGATCCCATTTATTTATCAGCTGCACTGTATTCTCTCACTTCACAAGTCCCATCAGGTAAAGCAGTGACAAAGACACTGATATATCTACCGTCACTGAACATTTTTTGGGTAAAAATGATGTGCAAAAATGCTTTATTTAAAGACTGTCTGTTTATCACATCCTTGAATGTACATGAAAATATTTCTAGGTTCCTGGCATTCAAATTTCAAACTGTCTATGGCAATGGTTGTCCACAATGTTAAGACCGACCGAAATGAGAATAACAATGAAAACTATAGCCCCTTGCTCCTGCAAGGTGCAATACCAGACTACAGACACAATGAAGTACAAGGGGAGAGCCAAAACTGCAGAACATTTGTGGTGGATGTGATGAAACAAGTAGATTCTATACAAGGACATAAGAGATCCTCAAGAAACAGGAAATATAGCACCCAATCCATCTTTCCAAAAGACTATGTCAGTGCCTGCTGGACAAACCTTCAGTTCAGCAATTACAAAAGAGTAACTTAGAAACATAAAAAATGTGTCCAATAACATTTCCATACACTGTGGTATACAGGTACAACATACACCACTTGTCATACTGCTGTATACACCAGAGCTCTTTACTAAAAAACTGTATCATCCTTCAGCCACAAGGGTGGTATTGATAATACTGATATATATGAGGTATCCATGAATAATTTTTTTTTTAAAATTATAATGCAGTACATCAAAAGCTTCAGCTTCTCGAGACATCTACATCTGTAATGTTCTTAATTTTGAGAAGTCTTTTACGTTACAGAGGCACTTCATTATATATGTGCAACTGAGAATTCTATCAATTCCTCACAAGCTGTTATGTGATAGTACAATATTAACTTACCAGACATGAACAGCAAAAAAGCTGTTTGAGCAGAATTTTGTTTCTGCATCAATAACATTATTACTCAAACACATCATAAAAAGGACATCATAAACCACTCTCTTTGTACACCCCTTTCCCACCAGTAGAATGGCTGGCCCATTGCCCAAGCTATGGCCAGATGTCTATCTGCTAAGTGTGTCAGAGCTAGTGCTAGCAGGACGTATTGCTCCTAAGCTGAACTTGTGACTCACGGCTCCATGCAAAATATCCCGGATGTGATGCACTATCAGGTCAATCGCCACTGCAACGCAAAAAACCAACACAACGTAACCCGTTAGAATGGGAGTCAAATGACCTGTGCCTAATGATACATCAATTCTCCTAGGCATATTTGTTCCAATTTTTATACCCCAATTTTATCTTAACCCCCAGGAGGAAGAACCAATGATTCTGCATAACATCATACAGAGAAGTAACCAAGTTTAATAGAAAGAAATAAATACAATGCTTACTTTGAAAATTCATTTAAGGATTAAGCACAAATAAATTAGTCCTAAAATATGAAAGACAATACTTGAGCTAATCATATATAAGCTGTATTTTTGTTTCACTGCATGCTGAAAATTATCATACAAAGGATTATAATGAAAATAGATGAAACAATGCACAATCAGACATATAAACAAGCTTAAGAATTTTAAATAACCAAGAATGACTACCGAAACAACATTTTTTTTTGCCGCACAGTAACCATTCATTCCAGAAGCAACATAACAAGGTAACTCCATACCTTTTGAAACCAAGATCACCACAAACCCAGGCTCAACATTTAATTTCATGAATTTTCCACAGCTCCATTTTTGTAATCACAGGCCATAACAATTAATGAAAAAAAAAATTAGTTTTAGATACTAATATGACAAGTGAATTTGATTTACATCTTCCACACTGCATTTTGAAAATTAAAAAATACTTGGCTGCCTCTTCATACAATAAAATAAAAAGAAAAGGGCCATGACACTAATAATCATAATAATAATAACAACAATAACAAATTAGACACAAATCTGTTTTCTGGGTTTAATAGATGGCAACAACATCCAGGTATACTGCTTTGAAACTAACAGGAGTTGAAATGACAATTAAAATGAATGTCCAGACATTGAGGAGACATTTATATAAAGAGAAGTCAGAAAGTAAGTTTCTCTCTTTATTCTTGTAAAACAAACTATTGTAGCCAGCTATTACTTTGTAATACACTGGTACATGCTCCCACCGCTACATGGCAGATGTCTCCACCAATGCAGCATCACATGGGCAATGCCAACTGTCCTGAAAGAGAGAAAAAGGGAAGAAGTGGAAGGTGTTTTCCATTTCCTGGATGCACCAAACACAGAACCCTCAGATAACCACAGACTGTGGTTGTGCATAGTGCAAATGTGATACCCATTCAGTAAGTGTAGAAATAGTACCATGACTATAAATGGTTGGATGAATGTCATGGACAAGGAAAGAAGTGGTCATCCTTCATTGTCAAACACATTTTCCAATCACAATTATGAAATGGTGTGGGTGGACAGATAGGTATTGCTGGAACAGTCACAGCTGGCATTAATCTCTCACACAGCAATGCTTGGGACATTCTCCATGAATATCTCAGTTATCATGAACAGTAAATCAGGTAAGCGCTGAAACTGCTATCTGAACATCAGGAGACTGACAGAACAGACACCACACTGACTAACCTCCAACATCATAAAGATTAAAGTAATATCTTTGTTTTATCACTTATCTCTACTGGCAATGAGATGTGGCTGGACAAGTCCAAAAGTCCAGATATGGCTTTGAGAGCAGAATGTCTCCTTCTACTGCCAGGGCTTAGAAAATCTCATTTTATGTAATAAAATAATGTGCAACTGAAACAGCACTGCACTATACTGTGACCAGGTCAAGACTGTGCCGTACAATATCAGCAACCAACAACATGCAGCAAAATTTTTTTTATTTATTCTTTTAAGCTTACACTACATGTTTCAGACGACAGTTTCACCCATCTTCAGGAGCACTTTGACTGCATATACAGCTTTTTGGAACAATGTACCGACTCTGCTGTCTGCTGCCGACCAGGGACACAGATTGGATCTAATTTGTGTCACTGGTTGGCAGCAGACAGCAGAGTTGGAACATTGTTCCAAAAAGCTGTATAAACAGTCGAAGTGCTCCTGAAGATGGGCAAAACTGTCACCTGAAACATGTAGAGCAAGCTTAAAAGAATCAATAAAACAAATTTTGCTGCATCTTGTTGTTTGCTGATATCACTGTACTAGTGTTGCACGGTCACACTAATGTCAAATTCACTGTGCTGTATTTTCTCATGCTCGCCATGGTTATGTGGAAGTGCTTGTGGTCTAATTGTTTCCTGAACCATATTCTCTCTGAAGATTCGAACTGGGGGCCTCCATAAGGAAGGCACAGCGTTGTCCACTTATTTACAGGGGCTCCTGGGGGTGTCACGTGTCAACCAAAATGAGATGCCCTCTATCAACAAAAACAGCACTCCATTCACTGGGCAAATGCTCATTTCACAGAAGTTATCCAACTGCTGGTGGAACACACAAATCTACATTACTGGCAATACTTGTGCTTGCAGGATTAAGGACCATCCTCATTTCTTCTCCCTCCTCACATGACAGTGACTGATACTGTAATTTTCTTGGCTATAATGATATGAATGTGATATGACATAAGGGACAATGTAAATGACTACTGGTCTACACTCAAACAAGTCCATACACCATTTTACAGTAACACCATGAAACATCATGGGTACCTTCACATACTTTGCTTCTTAAATTTCTCTGACAGTACCAAGAAACCTGATGCCAATAAAAAAAATTATGACAACTGTGGAAGCTGAGAGCATTTTCTGACATTCCGGGTGTCTTGTTTGTTACATTTTATGACCTGTGGGAACAGGAAGTTACTGAAAATTTCAAAGTTTAGGTAATTTTTCACACAGTAGGCCTATATACATGAGCATAAATGTTTCAGAATGAAAATTCACAAGTTTAGTGGTGACAGGCTATGCTTATGACACAAGGGTTTACTTTGGTAAAGATGTACAGATTGCATCTCAATAAATGCAGTGACATGCAACTGTGAGATACCTTACAGAGAGGGTGGAAGAGGTTGGACATAAGTTGTTTAAGAACATCTTCTCATTCTTCCTTATTTGATGAAATGGCTTCTACAAAAAAGGACTGTTGTGGTACTGTTCATTCAAATAAGGGCATGCCATATAAGTTTGGACAGAAGACATAAAAACTGATATGGGGTGACATACAAACCAGAATCGGGAGGAACTTGATAGCAATGGTATGGAAGGGCAAGAGGGATGTATACACACTAACATGCATCAACCACCAGCAGATGGAAACTTCAAGGATGAACCTGGCAACATCACCAAGCTAGCCAGTAACTAATGAAAGAACACACACACAGGATGTTGCAAAGGAACAAATAATGGTAAATAACTAGTCAATGAAAGAGCATATTTTCTGGTGCATAAAAAGCTGTTTCTTCACCTGCTTGACCTGACCATGCTGAATAATTGGAGTGTCTGTTGTCTTCTTGTAGGACCAAGATTTCTCACAGATATTTCTGCTTACATTTGGTGAGAAAATTTACAGATGAAGCTCTAAAACTGGAGTGCCTTCATTCACTTACCAACAGAAGGCAAGGTATGCAGCAAAAACTGCAGATGGCCTTGCACTGGTGAACAACAGTCACTAGTTTACTAAGAGTACAAGGTTGCGAGTTTGAGTGTATTCTGCTGAAGAAGTGTATCCACCACCATGACATAAGTATGTGCAACGTGCATTGGGACCATGTGTTTTACGTTTCCAGTAACACCACACAAACTTACACTGTGAATGGTTGAAATGCAGAAGCAACATGGATACAAATATGGCAACTTTTACAACAAATATGAGTAAAAAAAAGTACACTGTTGTATTTTTACAAATGAATGTTCAGTATCATCTACCAAGTGATACCATACACAGCTCTATACAAGTACTTAATATCAATGCAGGTAAGGAAATTGTATAAGACATTGTTTACATCCAGTTTATGTCACTTCTGTGGGTTCCTTACATAACTTTACAGTAACGCAATCATGCTAGTCTTTGAAATCTTATTGTTTTGTGCCAGAGAGCATGCATACTATTCTAAATGACTGTGGCCAATGAAATGCATGCTTGAAACATATATGTGGTGCCAAGCTCATTAAGTCCTCCTCCTGAAGAGAGAATATACAATGATTGTGGCTCCCAAACACACTAAAGAAATAAATGCTAATTTTCAAATAAATATACATTACAGAAATGCTGGGTAATAAATCCCAGATTTAGGGAACCAATACCAAATTAAAAAAAGTGTGTAAACAGTTTTGATCCCTGACAAGCACTTCACATAGGAGACTCAAGCATGCTTGAATGGTGACAATGTCTTTTCAAATAAATATACATTACAGAAATGCTGGGTAATAAATCCCAGATTTAGGGAACCAATACCAAATTCAAAAAAGAGTGTAAACAGTTTTGATCCCTGACAAGCACTTTGCATAGGAGACTCAGGCATGCTTGAATGGTGACAATGTCTATTCCTTACCCAGGTTTTTATTGATGTAAATTATACCAAAATAATGAACTTCTTTATTCATTATGGCATTCTTCTGAATATAAAGATTCTCAATGATACATTTCCCATTTACTGCTGTAACTTTACCATCTAGTGAAACATGTATGAATTAATTCATCTCAAAGTGAAGCATTAATGGATATATGACCTAGTTTATGCCCTTAAAGGCTAGTTACAATCAAGAGACTGACAGAAATACAAGACAGAGGTTTGCTACATACAAGGAAATAAAAAATGTATAAACTCTCACATCCTGAACATACTGCCCTAAGTCCTTTTTCAATGTGCCAAAGTCCTAGACAATGTTTTTCCACATTTAATCCATACGTATGTTTATTGAAACATCCCTTCCTTCAATTCCACAACAGTAATAAGAAAATGGCATAAATCAAAAGCTTGTGATTGTCTTATCTTACTGATGAAGAACTCTCATCCGCCTTTTGCGTCCAGCAAGAGGATAGTCATCTAAGAGATTATCACTACAAAGGTAAAGACACAGAACAAAAATGTAGGAAAATGGATGAAGCCAAGTGAGAAAAGCATAAAATTAGAAGCCTACTAGGCACAGAGTTGGAAGACCAATGAGACGCTGAAAAGCAGAGTACAACAGTACTGGAAGAGTACACATACTGATGCTGGTACTTTTTATCCATTCTCCTTTACTTGCCACAACAAAGCAAACCAATTCACCACCAATCTATTTAACAGAACTCAAAAGTTCAGAAATGCTTCAATGCAACAGCCCACCACAGGATATTATCCAGACATTCCATCCACCTACGATCCTCACAACATCCTTTTCTTTGTGTTCATCTAAATGATTTTCTCCCATCTCCTCCTCCGTCCTCCAAGTGAACTTTGCTAACTGACTTCCTCAATCAAATTGTGCAAGCACTACATATGTCCCCTGTTCAAGCTAGACATTCAGACCATCAAATCCCTGGGACTGCTCCAACTTAATGCTACTACATAGCTTCTACAAATCACAGAGATTCTTCTTATATAATATCCATTTAAGTCTAAAGCACCTTTGTGTTTTCAAACACCTGTAGTGCATGTCTTTCGGTCAATAATTTTAAAAATTTTCTGACCATGCTTACTGTGTGGGCTACATATTTTGCCACATCAACATAGACCCATATAAGTTACAAGAGAGAGCAGAAGAAAATCACGTGAACATCACAGGTCTGATAAGGACATGTGTGGTTCAGATACACAGTACTTCACTATGGGTGGGTGGAAGGACATTTCAAGTTTCTTGCAATTTGGAACATTTGCTACTGGTGAAACTTCTACATATGTATTTTGGTTTAACAAATGCCTGAGGATTCAAGTCTCCCAAAATGTGATGATGTGTCACCAGGTGAAAGGTCCCTGATTTTTTGGAGAACCACAGTGCCTTCATTACCTGGGTTTAGCATATTTTTCTTGGACTGGTCATTACAAGATTTCCTCTTGGACTCTGTGAGCTTGAGGATGAAGGCACTATGATCCTTCAAAATAGTGGCAGCTGCTCACCCAACAACACAACACAGCATCACATCCCACAATACCTGAATTTCTGTGATACCGCTGCGAGAACCTCAAACCTTGGACTGTACATTCTTCACACAGTGCAGTCCTTTATCATAGTACACTGGCCATAAAGATCACTGTTTTCTGTGATGGAGGCAGCAGGTTCCTCTAAAATGTTGGTACATGTCCACCAGGCTACACAGTAACACATCAAAGCACACAAGCTTCACTATCACTGCTGTCAAAACCTCAAATTTCACACTTTGCCATCCTTCTTCCTATTCCTAAAAATGCAAACAGATGCTGCATACCTTTATGGATGTACTCAGTTTCCATAATGCATATCTGTTAACACCTACTGTTTTGCTGTACATAATGGATGAAAACAGCTAATCCTTTCAGTCTCACTGCCCAAAGTGGAGAAGCAATGTTCTTATTTTCAGTAATGAGCAATATTATATTTGCAGAAAGATCACAGTGATCTAACCACCTTTTGACTGAATCAACTTGATAGGTCATGTCTCCAGGAGTCCTAATACTTTATTCAAACACATTCTTTCTCCAAGGTGAAAACTCATATGCGAAGACTTGCGTGCAGATCATGTCCATGGAACAGCAGATCTCCTTCTCAAAAGGTTTCTTAGTGAAGTGTGTAGGATATTTTGTGCTGTTGGATGTATTTCTGAAACCATGATTCTTAAATTCCTACTTTCAGTCACATAAAGATAATGGCCATATTAAATCTAAAGATCAGAGCAATCCTTAACCTTTTAAAGACCTGTGTTTGCATACACAAATGCATATATGAAAACACTTCTAGAATTTCATTTCATACATTTCATCAACACAGAAATTTAGTGCATGCTAAAGACATGCTGCATATTCTCTATTTTATTTTCTACAAAATGCTGTTTATTTCATTATTTTATCTTTTCCTGTATGAATTATCCTCACGCTTTTCATACTAAATTTTAATACCCACCCTGGTGGGATAAAGGTTGATACAAAAATATAGGATATTTAATTCCCCAACTACAAAATAACAAAGTGAGTAGTTATTGTAATTGTCCCAGTGACACAGCATAAACACAATTAGCTACTGTTGCCTTGCAAAGGGTATTCCACAGCATCACTTGGGATTTCTAATCACAGAACTGGGTACAGTATCACAACCAAACCATACTGATAAAGGGTAAACAATTCTGGTAACCCAAGACCCACCAATGCACAGATGTATGTGTGTACACACAAGCTTGCACACATCTGTGTCATGAGAGATTATATACATGTCTCAATGATTAGCGTCAACATATACATTTGGTAAAATGTCAAACACAGTTATGACACAATCTTTTTAAAGAAAATATATCTAGAGACCACGTTTTCAGATTATACACCACACTGTCGTATTATACAATTTTCATAGGATTCTGTAATGATAATTATGGATCAAAAACAACATAGAATAAAATAAAAGTAATGTACAAACCATGTTAGAATGACTGAGTTAATTAACTATTTTCTTTTGGGGAACAATGAATCCAATTTCCAGCATCTGCTAAAATCTCATTTTCAGAATAAGAAACATGTCTGGATACTATAAGCGTCAATTTTGAAACTCTTCTTAAATTTCTCCCATCATTAAGCACAATACACTGGCCTGTAAGGTGAGGGAAAGAATATCTACACTTTCAGGTGACTCATAAATTACTGTACAACATACCTCTGAAGAAAAGAATTTCTATTACAGTAGCTGCTGATATATTTTAAAATGAAACACAACTTTCATTTCAGTACATTTTGGAGCATGACACAAACAACACTTTTCCCTGGAAAATGCTACCTAAAATCAAGAGGCATATTAGAGTACAGAATCTTTCTTTTATTGCCGCACTCAGCACAGCAGCTTTATTGCGTACAAAGCCTGCATCCACCAAGACACCTCATGACAACTGTCATGCTCAGGGCAGTGATAGAAGAAATGCACTGTATTTAGTATAGGTTATCGAATGTTCTGTCTAAAATCTGGGCATGTGTATAGTCCAAAAAACATGGAACATGGCAATAAAGAGCAGACAACACTAGCTAGGTGTATGATGGTTGAAATGGTATATCTATCATATGCATGTATTTAAGACATTAAAAATTTGTTAGAAGCTGTAATCACTACACAAGTAAATGTGACACACAGATATAGTATGTAAAATATGTTGTCCCTATAAGAGTTTAGAATTATTATGACTTTACTCTTCACCGTTACGCAGGCACAGCACTGTACTACAGTATGAAGTATGTCATCATCCAATGCCAGAAGCAAAAGTGAAAATGTCTGCAGGGGTGCCTGAGTTAATTTAATAAATGTATTAAAAACACTGCAGTGAACAAATCTGTGTACTTATGAGTGCGTACTGAAACAACTTCGTATTTTCTTTCCTTATTGCAGCCACTGTCTGCAGCAGATCTGCAGAAGAATACCTATCTCCTTGAAGTAAACAATAAAATCTATTATGACAATTCTTTTATGAAATTAGTTACTGGCTGATTATTTTACTGGAAAATACCATAGGTACCTCGTACACTTAAAGATATCCACTGAAATGATTCAACTTTCAGAATTTCAGTTATCTGCATTAACTTTAAATGTCCATCCACTCAATTTATTATATGTCCCTCCAATTTAATGACGATCCAATCCAACACCGTCTCATCTTTGAACTCCATACGTATTAAAAAAAAAAGAAAGGTAAAGTTCTTCCTGTCCATGCCATGAAAGCATATATATGGGGAACAGAGGTATAGCTCCACTCATTCTTAACCGCAACACTAGATGGAGGTGAGTAACTTAACACATCGGTTGCTTTATCCCACGAAAGAAATGCTCACTAAACAGAAGACTACGTTAGCCCTAGAACTGATCTGGACATTTCAGAGAAGAGAAAAATCCCTTGCCTCCACTAGGATTCAAATCCCAGACTGTCCACCCAGTAGCCTAGTCACTATACCTACTACGACCTTCATACACATAACAATGAAAATAATGCATGTCACACAGTGTATTAATTTATCCTTTGTTTTGTTATTCACTATTCTAAGTAGTCTTTGTGCCCTTACATATCAATACAATCACTGTGCAATCTTTCATGACATACAGTTTGGCCTTCCCAAACACTGGATGTTAACAGACAATGATCACATGGGAAGTAACTAATTCCTTATCCAACTGACTCACTTTAAGTTCACAGATCCAAGCCCTCATCAACTGGCTAATAATCACTCACCTGGCCAAGAAACTCCCCACCTTTTCACAGAACCCGAAGACACATTACCATTCATTTATAAAACCTACTCAACACACAAGCTAAAAACATACCTAAAAGTATGGTCTTTCACAACTACTACATGTTTTGGTATGTCCGTGCCATCCTGAAGGACTTCATACGCCAAGTTTAAAAGTTACTAAAATTTAATTCATTACATCTGCAATATTCATCATATACAGCAATCAGCAACTAAATTTAAAATGCAGGGTGGTTGCTGTACATAAATATATTATAAGTATAATACATTATAAAAGGGTTACATATATATCTTACCAATTTTTGCAGTTTGATATCAAATATACATATTTTAGAGGGTGGTTGAAATTCTGGTGAAAAAGCATACTTGAAGGTAGTTTTGTACAATGTCTTGGTTTTATAAACGAATGTTGACCAAACACACAGAATGAATAACTTCAAAATAATTTACCATGTTCAAAACAAGCCACCACTAGGCCCCATTTGAGTCAGATGTAAACAGGTAATGACACACATAATTTTGCTACAATAACGTGCCAGTAATTCCATGTTCATGACTTTACATAATAAGCATTCAATTCATGGTTGTGTTTACAAAGCAGCTGCGAAAGTCACTACTTGCCTCATAATGTCTGTCCTTCCATCCACCCACATTAACAGTGTGACTAGCTACAAACTGTCTATACCTTCTGATTTTCACTTGAAGTGGGCAAAAATAACAGGCACACTCCATGTGCATCTACAAGCACTAAGTGACCGGTCTTTTTAATGAAGATGGACCGTAGTCCCTGTGAAGTATTAGCTATGGCCAAAGGAACAGTTGACCATCTAAAAATAATGAGGTAGATTACAATATGTGTGAGGTACAAACTGAAGCTGAAGAATACAGTTCAATATAAGAATAACAAATGACAGTGTTCTTTGTGGAGTACGAGCTGAGGATGGAAAAATGGCTGTTTATCTGCACATAACAAGTAGGCATTACCAACTCTAAATTTATGGATAAGATACAAAGAAATCTTACAGGGACAAAATAACAGAGTAAATGCATTAGAAGTGTTATGCCCTGTGAACACTTCTCATCTTGTTGATTCTAACATGAGCCAGCTACTAATTTTTCACTTCTGCTATGCATGCAAAATGTCTAGTAAATCTTTTCCTACTCTGTTTCACCAATCTAACATCTCATGAAGAGATGTCTTGAATTTTCTCTTTATGTAATTTTCCTCATTCTTCAGTCCAAATATTCTCCTCAGCACATAATGTACAGAACTCGAAGAAAAGAGCAACAGCATTGCTAAGTTCATATATCAAGGTGCCTTGCAGTAAGAAGGATGTGTAATTATAAAAAGACAAACAGAAAAATGGTACAAGAAACAAACCGAGTACTACAAAGGAAATCCACTTCACAGAAACTGCATAAATAATGAAGAGAATCAAGTAAGTTGTCAATTTCATACATTGAATCAACCAAGAATATCTGGCCACGTAAAACAAGAAGTTTCAGCCTTGGCACGTAACATAACAACAATTGTGTTCATTCGTAAATTTGCCCTTTAATAATGATGGAATGGTCACTGAGTGAAGCAGCCTTCACTGTGCATGCACACATAAACATTATTTAAATTTAAATACTTATATGTGAACACATGTAGTGCAACAGTTGTATGTAACAAGAGCTCTATAACATTTGTGAATAAACTGCCTGAAAGAAAAGAGGTTGTACTGGCAATGAGTAGAAATGTGCGACACACACCAAGCAACACAAACAACTACCACAACAGCAGTTACTAACAACAAGCAGGAGTGTAAACAGAGTACATAAATGATAATACAAAGGTTGGGAAGGAAAAAAGTAAATATTCAGAACATGACTTACTGCACCATACTAACAGTTTTATTGGTACTTAATGTACGACAAATTAGCTGAGTTTACACTGCAATACACAGTCTCTAGTTTATCATGAGTCTAGGTCCCAAACAGTGTTACAGCAAGCTCTCACCACAGTGCGGTGGTAAGAGTCAATCACGTGGTGCCCATTTTCTCCATTGAAGACAACCTATCTTACTTCAAAGTACAGTCTTTAAAATCCTACCTTATGCTTTTATGCAGACCTCATATCCTGAACAAATGTTTCTGAGCAAATGGCAATGCTGTCACCTTTGAATAACAGATATTTTCTTGCCAAATAATTTCATTCATATTTCATGACAAAATAGAATAATCTGGACACACCTAAAAAATCTTTTCATACGTCCCACAAATAAAAGTCATGACGACTTAAATTTGGTGGTCAGAGAAGACATAATCTTCACTTAACACTCATTTACCAAAAACCTCAGCCACCACATTCACAGGATTATTAGCTGGGGACAGTAGCAGTGTCCTGCATGAAATGCCCACACACATCTTTCATCTGCAGTCCAGTGACAAAAAAGGGTGCCAGAGTTAATCTCACACAGTGTTCAATATTTCTTGTTTTATCACTGTGGAGGGAGAGGGAGGCCCATTACCTCTTGAGCACTAGTTGTTCACCACAACAAATTTCAAATTATGTTAAACCACTACATAAAAAAATGAAGAGTTCTGTTGACCTCTAACTACTGTTTGGACTGTTTACACACCTGCATAACAATATCTACACTTTATCAGAATACACAGACCTTAAACACAGATTCCTGAAACCATCTGCACTGTCAAATTCTTGCTTCAGTTTATCAATAAATATGGTCAAAATTTTAACAATTTTATTGCAGCAGGAAGAGCACCTCTGGACATTCCACACTGAAAAATTAAGGGTTGTAATGACTTTTATCAGGCTGGCTTCTAAGTCAGCATATACCATGTATTACATTTTCCTTCAGATGCTACATGACTTTCTTCAGGTTTTATTTTTGTTCACCAATGATCCCAATGCACAAAGGTTTGCCACTACTCTGTAAGTTGGTGCTCAGGAAGGAATTACACTCTTGGAAGAATTTCTACGAAACTTTACAAACACTATTTGTTCAAACCAGACCACACCATGGCTCATACGGTTAGCTTATGACTGCCTCCCACAGCACAGACCCACGTTTGATTCCAGGCAAGTCCATATACGATTTGTGGTGGACAAATTGGCAGACACATTTTTCTCCAAGTAATTCAGTCTTTACCTGTCAGGATCACTGCACCCATGTTCCATGCACATTGAACAATTAATGCATTCATTCACCTATCCATTCATCCATCCATCACTGACACTATATAATCTTTGCATCTGACAATGTGTTTATACTTTAAAAATATGATTTATTCAAAGCTACAATGCACCTTATTTCACAACACAATATAATCCTACCACATGGTGAGAGCCATTCACTGTTCTAAGAATGACCCTGCTTTGGTCTGAGCCTGCCTGGTAGTATAGTTAGTTTTTCAGGTGGAAGCAGACCTTGGATTTCAAACCTGTCAGTCTCATGATAAACTGGAGATGATGTGTAATTAACTTAAACATACATCCATTTGTGCCCAGCCCTAGTCTAACACCATGCTCATGTTTCATGCCCATCTCTTCACATTTCCGTATAAAACATACATTCTTCTCTCTACAATGCATGGGTGATGCAGTAGCAATGCATATAACACGACACACCATTCTGGGACCAAAGTTAAGTTGCAGTTTCCATTTATTGTAATCAAAAGGTTATGCATGTATTTTCTTTGTACAGCAGAATTCCTCTCATCCAGCACCTGATAATCCAGCACTCCTGACAGTTTGGCACTTGAGAAGAGAAGTAGTCCCATGACTTAAAAGCTCCTCTGCCTGACTTCCGGTGAGTGTGGGCATACCGATTCTGTGACTATATCTTTGGTTATCTCAACTATATGAGCCCACAAAACTATTATAGTAGCTTCAAAAGATCCTGAGATCAGTAAGCATGGTACTGCTGGCCAGAGAAAGCACATAACTTTAATAATTCCTCAGAAATGTGAAGTAATTAGGTGGCTTGAAAGTGGTGAAGCTGAAGAGAGGTTAGGGCTTCATACAACACTGGATCATCAACTAAGTATGATATAAAGAAATGGAATAACAAATTAGTTATTTATGGCAGTAAGTGAGTGTGAAGGACCTTTTCAAGTGACAGATACTTAAAGAGCCTAAACTGGTGCAACTGGACCAGGTGCTGTATAACTGATTTATAACAAAGTGTACCAAATGAAAACCCTTAACTGGGCCTATGATAACTGAAAAAGCTAAGTATTTTTATGATTAAATGAAAATAACTGAGAAGTGCAAACTTTGTGAGGGCTGGCAGCAAATTTTAAAGATCCAAGAGCTGAAGGAAATATTCATATGGAATATTCCTCTGATTAGTTGTGCAGCCCAAGTTCCGCACCAGTAACAAATATTACCTAGCCCCTGTCCAGTCATGTAGGTGCTGGAATAAAGGAATTCTAGTGGACTGTGTATGAAAAGTAATCCTCAACACATACACAGTATGCCAATACTAATTAAGTTGTATTTGGCATACAGCAAATGGTATGTCCACATTTCACAAACAGAAAAAACAAAGAGGATCTAGATAATTTTACTACATCACAACACACTCTCTCTCTACACAAATCTGGCACATCCAACTCTCACAAATAACATACACAGCAATACGAATCACTACTCACCAGTGTTGTCTGCACCCCGGGGAATTATGACGTCTGCATATTTCTTTGTCTAAAAAAATGAAAAATACAAATTACTTTATAACTAGCAAACATCCCAGCAAGATCAATGGGAAATGTGAAAGAAAGTTGTCTAGTGAACACATATTATATATATATGTGTGTGTGTGTGTGTGTGTGTAGGGCAGCTTTCCACCTGTAACTGGTTTAACTCTACCTACTCATATACATTCATAATGCACTGACTGAAGCACAAACATCTTTTCTATTGCAGCACAAAAGTACCAAATGGGCTGGTATAGCATCAATGTTTTAAGCTTGTATATGGTAGATATTAGGTTCAAATCTTGAGACAGTCATCATATATCCTGATTGAGATTATCATTGCTTTTATCAAACCCTCCTGAAAAATACCTGACAGTACCTTGATTAGGTCATAATTCTTTCTTTCTAAATCCTTGCCAGTGCATCATTCTACAGTCACTCTACAATTCAATACTCAATAGCCTGGGTTACTGACAAGGCTCTAAACAGAGCGCACATCTTGGGTGTGCACACATGAACACACACAAAGCCACATGTTTTAAAATGGTATGTAAATCAATGATCACCAAGTATTATTAGGGTGACTTAATTGTGGACAAAAGGCATGGAACATGTGGCACACTTGGTCAACTTAGGTGTATGCCAGTGCCAGTACGGACTGGATTTACCTGGCTTGGATACTCCAAGGGCTGGATCCTGTGAACACACTTATGAACCTTCAGGTTCCATAAAATGCACAGAAGAGCTTGTTTTGACAGAAGATGAATTCTGATTGATTAATTAATTTGTTAATTAAGTTGGTTAGTTAAAAACTGGTTTTATTATTAAATGTTTCCAACAGATTTTTAAGAATGGTTATGGTTTCTTCAAATTGTAAAGGCTTTATATTGTTATCACACACTTAATTTTAAAAGTTGCCTTCCAACTGGGACAGTATTTTTGTAACCATGACAAAAATACGTTTTAGAATGACATGGATGAAGCAGGGCCAGCATGATGCTGGTTTGGTGCATACAGCTGAACCCAGCTCTGCTATTTTTGATGGCCGCATATGACCAATGGAAGGAACTGTTTCTATGCAAAAATTTAAATTTACTTCTCTGAGATGTCACTAAGTCTTTGGTCATAGCAGTTACCCTTTTTGAAACTTCACAAAAATCTACACCTCATATCCATTGTCAACAACTCATCAGACACTTAAAAAAATAAAAAGTGGATCTTTACAAAGCCTCCATTTGAAAAAAAATGGGAATATCCTAAAACAAGTATTAAAGCTATATCACTTCAAGTTCCAAATTTTCAAGCTGTTTTAACTGAAAATTGAAATATGACATTTCCACCACAGCTGATATGGTTAGTCACTTGCTTTTCAATATGAAGGCCTGGATTTTATCCCAAGGCAGTCTATATGCAATCTGTAGTGGACAAAGTGACAATGAAAAGATTTTTCTACAAGTATTGTGATTTTTCTGTGAACTAGCATTCCACCAATATTCCAAATTCATACTGATTCATCACCAGTGTTATATACTGTAGATCAGTCCAGAACAACCTTTTATTGCTCAAGGGCCATTTGAAAATCTCCACACCCTGCATAGGCCACAAACAAATTGTTAACAGTAAAATTTTACTCCTTCACACAGAATGTATTTTATATTTTAAGTGATCACATAGCTAAAATTACTAGTAATTAACTATTAAAAAATAAATGTAGCAAGTAATTATAATTTAATTTTTAGGACTTTTTATTGAAGAACAGAAGACCATCAATGAGAAGTTTGGACTGATCTCTTTCATGGATATTTTCTTAAAGAAATACATGGCATTCCATTCCATCAAATTATGACTGAAATATACTTGCACTTACTATTGTTAGGACACACTTAAAACTGAAAAGCAATAGGGATGGTGGCGCTAACCACTCAATATTTTCTCAATCTTTCCACAGTAAAGTTAGCAGAATACACTGTGTGTCCATGCGACATGCATAGATTCTGTTACAACTTAAATAGTGTTTACTAAATTTAAGTTATTAACTCTTTTGATGGTGTTGACATAATTTTCTGTTGTGGCAATTCCACCTGTTGCCTGATAGTGATGTATTTTTCCAATTGTATGCAATTGCTTACTGTGCTAGCAACTGACCTGCCATGACTGAAAACAAGATGATGAAATCATTACTGTACATCGATCGGGGTCTACCCTTGAACATGAAACTCTTATTTAGTCCGCTACAATGATACAGATTGTTAGCATAACAAATGATGTAATGAGTTCTTAGTACGGGATTTTTCAAGCATTTTATTTACGGTAAATGCACTTTGACTGTTCCTGCATCCTGCTGACTCCACATAGGTCTTGTAATTCATAGTTGTAGTGAACAAGACTATTCAGCACCCTACTAAACATCCTACAATATTAGTTGGCTAATGTTATCATGAAAAATATGACATTATTGCAATATTCACCACGTGAGTAGAAAGTGCTTCAACATGACTTCACATAAGAAAGGAGGGCACATCAAGCCTGATGTATTTCAAATGAGAGAAGAGGAAATGATTGCATGGAAGGTCCGGGTCATTTTGCAAGAACGTGTACCTGAAAAACCGGATAGGTATGGCATCAAAGCCTACCTGGTTTCGAAGTCCAAGAGTGGCTACATATACTATAATATGGACGTGTTTACAGGCCAATCATGACCAGTACAAATCTGGGTTTAGAACTTCTGGGTGCACAGCTGTTCAATATAAGATACAACCTGTACAGTACCATGACAATTTCTATAACAGTGTTGAAATGAGTGAAATGCTGTTGGGGGAAAAAAAAAAAAAGATACACTGCATCTAGACAGAAAGTTACTAAAGGAATGAAGGAAAAAAATAAAATACCTGAAGAAGGGACAGTCCACTTACTGTCACAAAGGCCAAGATCTGGTACAAGCATGAGAAGAGGGACGTGAAAACTTATTCCAGCACTACATACAGCAAAGATCGTGGAGACTGCAAGGGAGAACCGGAAGGGTGAAAAAATGAAGAAGCTCAAAATAATGACGTCTAACAAATTTATGCGATACGTGGACAGGGCAGACTAAATTTTGCACTATTACCCATGCTGCAGAAAAACTGTGAAATGGACAAAGAAATTTGTGTTCCTTATGTTACATATAGCTGCCCTAAACAGCTTCACATTATTCAAATAATACACAACAAATCTAAATTAAAAGGACAAAGGCTAAGCTTTCAAGGACCTCATAATGGACATTGTTCAGAAAATGACAGAGCCAGGAGATAAGACAACAAAGATAGGGAACAGGATGAATCACTAGCCTCAACATCAATAGCACTGACACCAACGCTATGCAAAGGACTGTCAATGAAGGATCCAGCTGAACATCTACAGGGTGCGACTCAAATTTCATATAATGGTTCAAGTTCCACCAAGTGGGGGGGAAAAAAAAGGCATGGCATCAATGAGGTGCAGAGTTTGTTCAGCACATAAACAAAGAAAAGTCACCAGTTTTATAGGTTCAACTTGTAAGGCAGCATTTCGCAAAACTCCGTGTTTCAGTGAATATCACACGAAGTAAAATGACTGAATAGGTATGCAAAAAATGGACATGAGTCTAGACATATATCCTAATATATCTCATTCAAATTTGTCATGCAATATTATTTGCACTGATGTAAATTAATTAATTTATATGGCCTGCATTTTTGCCTGCCAGAGTGTGGGTGAAATTTAAATGCCTTGCTGCCAGCAAAAGGGTTAATTGTGGATGTTTTGTGTTTGAAATGAATCACGAAACTAATATACTTACTGGTGAACAAAACTCTTCAAATGCAGGCTTCACAAAGTACATGTACTGATTTAACACTTGGTCTAGGTCTCTGCCTCTCTCCTTTATGTCTCTTGGAACTAGAACCAGAAAAACACCAATGTCATGGAGCTCATAACTGAATGATGTAGAATTAAATCAAACTAACATAGTGTAAGCTGACTGAACTGATAACTCTGGGATGGAAGGGTCATTGGATATTACAGTTCTCCAGATATAGGAATGTTATAGCTAATGTGTATGTTGTGTAGCTAGCACCTTATGGACAGATGTAACCACTCAATGTCACCCCACAACCTGTCATGGACCTCCCTAACCCTGCACTTTCTATTCCCATTTCACTACTACTTATGTAAGATGATGTATATAGGTAAAGGTAAAGCAGTCCCGTTACAAGCCTTGAGTGGCCCAGAGAGTTCCAGGAAGTTAAGGTTCTCAGATTTCATGACAACGGCACAGGATAGTGGTAAGGTTGTCAACCTTACGCACCGGCCGCCTTTAACCCAGGAAATGCTCCTGGTACTCATTTCTGTTAGAGGATGAGTCAACCCCAGGGCCAAAGTGCGATTGGAAGGATTTCATGTCAATGAAAAATTCCAATGACACCAGCTGGGATCGAACCAGCGATCTTCTGATTTGTAGCACAGCACCTTAACCACTGTGCTACCGTGGTCCCCAAGATGGTGTATATATATTCTAAAAAACCAACAATGCACCATGACACACATTTTGCTACCATTATTTTAACTGTTCATTTATGTAAATTTACCCTCTGAAGAGTCTCCCTTAATCAACTTTTGCTGTCTGAACTATCAAGACCAGCAGAGAGTACTGCCAGTTGATGGAAGAGTGAATTATAATGGACATCTGTAAACTTCCAGATAACAGAACCTTCCACACTGCTGGATAAACCAGCTTGTACTGTGCACTTCATTACAGTAGGAAGTTGAGCATTTGGACAACACATTAACTCTTGTTACCCAAATAACAGCAACCTGTTGGCATCCAAACAAGCATGGACACACTGTTCATGAAACACGAAGGCCTCTTAAATGACTTACCTGGATCATTATATTACTTGCTAGAGACATTAAATATTTTGTCATATTAATACAAATACATGCCAAGGGAATTCAAATTGCATTTATCAAATTTTAATTTTTGTTACACTAAACTTGTATAACATAAGGGGAGTTTCACCTGAACTCTGTTTTGTGAATAAAAGCAAAGCACAATAATACATTTCACAGTCAGTTCTCACATCACTCACTATTAGCATCCATACTGTCCTTATTATTAAAATTTCTTACAAATACCAAAGTGAATTACGCAACAAACAAGTGTAACAATCTGTATCTCCATAAAACTGAAAATTGTTGTAATTATTATTTATATGTTACATGCCAAATGAAATAAAGACAATCTTTCTTCTTACCTCTACGTGCTAATCTTGTATCAGAATCAGTATCAACAAAGAGCTTCATGTGAAACAGCTCCCGAATTTCGGGAAAATAAAATACCAATATCCCTTCCAACAAAACAACATCTGCTGGATATATGGTTGTGAACTGATTATCACACCTGAGAACAAATTAAAAAAATACCACAATACAAGAGAGGCAATGTATGTATAACACTGGGGTGCGTTCAAGTAGCCACTGTTGCTGTCAAAAAGTAGTAGGTATTAAATAAACACGTGTTTTGATTTTCTCTGCAACTTATGTCTGAAACATTTCTCATTCTGAGAAGAATTCAGCACAATACTATAAAAAATATACTTGTTATTCTTGTCAGATTTTAATCAAACTGAATCTTCTAGAAAAGATTTTGGAAAAATCCTCAAATACCAAAACTTCATGATATCTGGTCCACGTGGACAGACAGACATCACAGAGCTAACAGTCCGTTTTCATACTTTTGCAAATGCACCTAAATACGCAACTTTTTCCTTTTCTTTACATATATCCTTATTCCAAACAGCACACATACTTAATCCTTTCTCTTCTAAAACCACAAACATACAGTAATGGAATAAATGTCCACAATGAAGTCTAAAGAGACATAACATTATCAATAAACATGCATGGTGAGGATAGAAAACATTCCCACCCTTAGACATCAAGTGTTACGTCCTACAGAATAGTGACCCTCTTCAATTGCATGTTGATGAGAAGCATTAAGCACAAGTTTTAAGTAACAAAGCACAGTAAAATTGGATCTATGTGAAATTATATTCACAGTGAAGATAAACATGAGGTTTGACAACTAACAGGGTAATTTAAGTATCAAAATTACTTTGTATGAAAATAACTTGCAACAACAACAAACCAGTGTAATTTAGGTATTACACAGGAACTAGGAATTCACCATCACACAAACAATCACAAGAAATAATTTATGTTATGAAATACAGTATGCAAGACACAACAAACAGAATAATAAAGAAATGGAAACTAAATCAGAAATGACAAAAACTTTTATATAACCTCTTCTCTGCAGAACGATATACATACGAAGTATTCCTTCATGTTTCAATGCTCATCGGTTCTCTATTAATGTCTATACATGATTGCATAATCACTATTGTAAGATCTGCTTCATTTTTTATCCAGCTTCTTGCATTCATGTGACCCTATTGAGTCTGTTCCCATTAAAAACATGCAGTACATTATATAGCACATACAACATGTACCTTGAATTTGTCTTGTAGTCGTACACAGGTATTTCACACTTCTTTCCAGCCAATATGTCACGAAGGGTTTGCACTATCAGATCATTGTTGAAAGCATCTGGAAATTGCACACAGAAAATGCAAATGACTTCCAACATGACAAAAATGAAATAATCTTCAATAAAAGCTGAGTACAAAAAAAATGTATTTTCTGGCATTCCTTAGATACAGTGTAACAGAGAATACTGTGTGTCTGTTTCTTTGCACAATATAAGCTCCAGTCTTATGAACCAAGTCTACTATCAAAATTCTATATTATACCATGACTTCCAGCAGGCCTAGTCAAAACTGATGCTCACTGTAAACAGGATTCCTTATTAGAGTATCAACTGACAAGTTTCTCATAGCAAAAATGTCAGGTCTGAAAATGCCAAAAACTATACAGAATGAAGCTTATATATAAACCACCAATGGTAATGGCACGTATTTAATTTTATAATTACCAAATTTACTCACATAACTTAATGCCCTACTTGTATACAAGACATTTCAGCAAGCAATTATATATTATGTTTGTACCTATACCATTTAACAATAAAAATTTTTAAGTTACAAGTGTGAATATAGTTAACCCTTTGGTGCTAGAATTAAGTGGCCAGTGTACCGTGGAAAACACCAGGGATTTAAACAACGAGATCTTGCTGTTGTCACTCAAGACCAATGACTTGATCATTTCAATTCATAATGCCAGCATGCCCCCCTCGCCCCTTTACACACTGAAAATTCAAACACACAATTTGATGCTTCCAAGAAAAAGCAAACAAGCATCTAAAATTTAATCTAATGAAATATAAGCATGGAAACCTGCAAAAGTTTGTGGCCAGGTAGCCAGACATACACAAGGAACACAGGAAAGTGGAAAATGGCAAGAGGCATGTACTACACTAGTGCTAGCATCGACAACATCCCGATGCATTTTGCTGCTGGCACATGCTTGGTAGCTGTAATCAGAACACCAGTCAAATCAACACAGTTTAGGGGAAAAACTTTTATGACCACCTCTTATTCTAATAACATTTTGAAAGCTTTCTGGGTCTCATTAGGAATTTTACTTTTTTGTGTTCAATAATTGCAGACAGAGCATTGGGAAATTTTAGATTTTATTTACATTTTATTGTAATGCTTATAATTCAATTTATGATTTTGACAGAGCTCACTCTTGCACCAAGGAAGATCATAACATGGGCTTTCATCCGGTATGACATAGTTTAGTGTACATTAACATTTTGATCCTGACATCTGACCTTAATTAATGAAAATGCATCACCCAATTTATTCACATTTTTCCAGAAAATAAGTGATAATTTCAACATTTAAGATTCAGGTCTTCTGGGGCAAGATTCTGTGTGAGGTGACAGTTTTCCCACGTTTAAAAAAACAGTGCCTTAATCTTGAACGATCAAGTCCCAGACACTACATTCCTTTGAAACAGCAGGAACCACTTACCCAACGACACAGTGTCACATCTCAGAAGACCAGAATTTCCAGCAACAATGCTATTTGTACTTCAAATCTTGAAATTTAAATACTTCTTTAGTAATTATCACGTTGGGATATGTGACTAGAAAATATGATTATCTGTTGGTGGTCTGCTGCTGTACTGGATGGTTACACAAGATGAGCCACACTGATCTGAACAGACATGCTGCAGGGCATCACATGCTGCCCATGGTAGTCTGACAGTTAATGCAAAACAAGCTCCCATTAATCTACAGTAATTCCGGTGACAGCCTAGATGAAGGATAATATTTTATGGAAAGAAAGAATGCCACTGGCATCCTGTATCTTCACCCACAGATTCTTTGAACTGTTGACAGCAAAGGTTAATTTAATATCATGAAAATGGAAAAAACACGGACTCTTAACATCAGTTCCTTACCATCATCACTCCCATTAGCCTTGCCATGATTTGATTAGTGACCATCGAACAACTTGTAAAAATAACTTTTCAAGCATGTTTCCATATCAATTAATATATATATTTTTTAAAGTATTTTCCCGAGTTTCATATACAATTCCCTCTCTTATGCCAAACGCAGACTATACAGCACCTTCCAGTGGGTTCAGGAATATAAAATAAAAGGTACAGTTATCACCAGTACATTTAATGTAGATAACTACGACCAAGAAGAGTTGAATTATAAACTTATAATACATTTACTGACATTTACTTACTCACCAGGATGATCAAAATTAAACAGCCCTTTTTCTGCTTTGGCTTTTTCTGCAGGAGTCAGTTCTCTGTAAAAGCTATCCTGACTGATGCATATAACCTGCCTCTGTGTGGTATCCATATCCACTTGTCCCAGCTTCTCCATAATACGTTTACAAACTGTTGACTGAGACACACGACAATAATTTTCAATTACAAATATACTGCACACACTTGAGCAGTGATACTCACTGAACAGCTTTCTCATGGTTTTTTTTTTAACATATATTTCTTGTACCATCACAAAAATATGAGCGTCATGAGTTTGAACAATTACAACTGTAGATCAAGAACAAAGGCGATTCAGAACTGTTGCTCTAATAACAAACCACAAATGACAAAGTTTACTAAACAGTATCTGGATATGAACAGCATAAACTCCTGCTACATGGCCCTCTATGTACACAGAACTTTGAGGTGAAATAAATTCATATTATACAAACATGCAACAGCAGTGATTCTGCCACTGTTCAGTGTTTAGTGGGTTTCATGACCACTTCTGTACAATGCCTATCATTACTTTCTAATAGTATCAATATATGCCTGTTCTAGAACACTTGCTTCTGTAGCTGTCTTTAACTGCATGACTGTTTGAACAACAGAATAAGAAGACAAAATCTGCTACCTGGAACAATCCCTGGTACTCAATAATAATTGAAAACATTTTGAAGTCTGTTAGATGAACATCTGAAGAAATGCTTACGATCACCCCCTTGAACGTTAATGTTCATACAGTAATAGCATGTCACCTTATATGGTTGTTATACTGCTGCAAACTTTGTTCTTTTCATGCTATACAAAGCAAAAAATTTCTGATTAGTCTTCAGGGTTTTGGCATGGTATATCTGTTGACAAGTATGTTATCAAATATGCAATTTTAAAATATGTTTTCAAATTATAGTATTTTCATGATTTGTCCTGTCATTGTTTTGACAAGAATGAATAAAATGAATGAATGACACCATGCAGTATAGTACGCAGAAAATGAAGTTTGGGAACATTATGCCTCCATCTTCTGGGATGAGGAATATGCTTCACATTCACTCTGCAGTGATTAAGGTGAGAATGTGATGGCACATTCTTCCAGCTATGGTATTTGTATTCATACAGCATGAATTTATAGGTACATACAAGGTGGCATATGTGTTTACGAGTTCTTTAAACTGTAACTGTAATTAACTAATAAAGTAAGATCTTTGCATCATCTGGTAACATAAGGGTGATGGTATGAGATACCAGTTTTTAAGATAAAAAACTTGTCCAAATGCCTGACAGGTTTTACTGCAGATGTTCAAACTGCATTAGACTTGAAAAACACAAATATACTACATTCAACTTACTTTATAGTTCTTTACCTACAATGGGTATGGCAAGCTCAAGTTAACTTCATTCAGTTCCTTTGGAATCAGCTAGTCTATTAACAGATGGGTGAGTAAGAAAGTTTCCAGAATGGACTATTTCAAAACAGTACAATATTGAGTCTGTACAGTAGCATCATGTTTACAAATGTCAAACCTGCTTTACAGTAATGCTGAGGGAATGTGCTTGCACCTGTATGCACAATGAGCAGTACTGCCAACACAGCAAAATCTGTAAACATATTTTTGGATACTTTCTGACTCACCCACATATGTCATATGGGTAGTGTAGCATGATGATTGGGCCTAACAGTAACTGTGATTCAGAGCCTTGTAGAATGACACAGAAAAGTACAACACCACAACTGTAGTGTATCAGGAGGAATTCTTCTGAATGAAACCTGACTCTTGATGTTAAACAAGCACACAATGTCACACAATAACAATGCATAGCAATTTTGTTTTTGGTTATAAAATAATAACAGCCAATTAAGAGAATAGGCATATGAGCTAGCTGACCATAAATTTAAATGAAAAACACACTGACTATATTACTTATACATACATTATGCATTACACAGATCCCAAATTTAGTCAAAGTGACAAAGGAAGTGAAATAAGTCATAAAAACACACAAAATACCCAAAATGTATTGTAAGTATTTTGCACACAATATTCAAATGTTATACAAAACTAATTACATAGACCTGATAATTTACAAGTCATTTCTGAACACTAGAAATTACTCAACAGTAGAAAAAGTGTGTATTTGAGATGAGTCTTACAGCGCTATAAATATATAGCTACTATGCATTTATCTTGATATCTGAAACAAGTACTGTAATTCTATCATGGCACTTCTACATTCTTTGCATAAGTCCTAAGACAGATCTATGGAATAAAATCAATTTCATTCCACTCTCTCAGAGCAGGGAACCATCAGTCTTTTTGTTAATGGTAGAGATAAGTACAGTTGTCCTATGCAAGCCATGACGGCGGACAGAAAGAGCGGAGGTATAGTTCCACCAATTCTTAAATGCGGCATAAAACAAAAGTATGGTTGGCTTCACCTCCGGAGAAAGAACCACCCGCCACTCAATTAACTCAACACTTGGCAGGCCCCTTGCGCCAGTACGGGCATTCTGGTTACGAGAAATATATCCTACCACTGTCGGGATTCCAACCCCTCATCGTCCAGGCCATAGCCTAGGCACTGCCGACTACGCTATGCCGGCAGGGTTTTCACTATATGGCGCTAAAATAGTGTAGGCCTAGTGGTTTTTACAATCATTTTCGAAGTGACAAAATCCGAAAATCGCATACAGTGAATAGTCAGCGCATGTATTGCCTCACGTGAATACGTATCGAGGAGCCCACAGTTAAGAAACATTCAAAACATAACGCTCACCTTTCCACTAGCTGTACCGCCAGAAACGCCAATCAGAAATGGTGTTTTTCCTTCTACACCATTCATTTTACTGACGAAACGCATCCCACTATCATTACTTTCCCCAACCTCTAACATATCTTCCGCCATTTTCTAGATGACTACCGGTACACTACCAGACGGTCTGTTGTGCGTATGTGCTATGTATTGTCCCAGAACACGGATCTGAGGTAGTACACGGTGGAACGGTTTCCAATGAACGACTCAACGTGCGCGCCGAATCGATCCGCGTGTCAGTCCCTCTGGCACCGATCAGTATCGAGCAACCTGTCCTTTAGGAACGCCGTCAATCTTCACTGGCAATAATCAAGGCAATTTGGGTGACGTGAGTAGTGTTCTTTCGAGGTCAGTATGTAGAGTACGTATGTATATATGTATATATGCCATTGTAACAACTTTCGTAGGCTTAATCATGGTTTGAACTGCCAGTAAAATTGGAAATACGTTTGTCTGATCTTGTGGGAGCTTTGGCATTCCTGGCTACGTAATACATGGTAAAACTTTGCTGAAGAACGAAACCATCTGTGAGTTCTTTTCCTATCTGAAATTGCCATGTCAGCGTCAATAACCTACTATAAACAAATTTACTAACAATCTCCATCGAGCAGAGTTCCTCTTGAGAAGATAATTTTGATCATTGTAATATCCTTCCATCTGTGCCTAGGTCTTCCAAGTGATCTCTTTCCTTTTGGTTTCCCCACCAAATCCCTGTATGCATCTCTCCCTTCCTCCATGTGTGCCAGATGCGTCTCCCATCTCATTCTTGATTTGATTAACTGAGCAATGTTTGGTGAGTAGCATATCTCATAAAGCTGCTCATTATGCAGTCTCCTCGAATCCCCTGCCATTTTATTCCTTTTGACCAAGTATCTTCCCCAGTACCCTATTCGGAAACGCACACAAGCCTGTAATCTTTTCTATATACTAATATATGCACATAAATATTATACAGTTGTAGGTAATCCATTAACATGAACCTGTTGCATTGATAAATCATCATCATCAGGGAGATATCAGTACAGAGGAATGTATAATTTTAGGACATTAATGTGTTAAAAATGTACAACAGCAGCTATAAATGTAATAATATGGCTGTTATGGCTAGTGTGGTATTGACATATTCTTGGTTAAAATTCTTTGATATGTTGTTGGTGTTGATAGAATGTTCAGGTAGGTGTATGTGCACATATGATATTGAAGTTTTCAATCCAGAAAGTTAAAGTCTGCATGCCAATCATTGAAGTGTGTGTAGGAAGGTGTGTATGTTACTTTCCAAATGTATATCGATTTCTTGTCTGATGACAGCCTGTTGTAACCCTTAATCCTGTTTTTAAAATTTAGAATTTAGGATATTAATCTTGTGCTGTGGACTATTATCAGATTATTATACGTAGGGTAATTGTTCTACTGACCCTCCTCATTGGCCACTTTCAACCAGTATATCAATTTATCATGAGTTTTGGTTGATGCATTTTAGTTAAGTTTATCGCAGTAATATGTAAAGAAAGTGATTGGAAATTTTAATTCATTGTGGTTTTTATTCATCATATTTGAAGTACTTGCTGGAAATGGTTGTCTTCAGCTTACATACATGTGTCACATGTAACAAATGTATTGTTCATTGCATTTCATAGTTAATCTGGTGAAACTGAAGATGCTACATCCAGAATAACTGCCCCCCCCCCAGATTTTATTAACTGCAAGGATTATTACTGTACACTTTATTCCTTAATGTGCGCCAAAAGTAAAAAAAAAAAAATTGTATGGTTTCATATGTGGCAAACAGGGAGGCCACTATCCCCTGTTTATTATTCTAATGCATAGAATGTTTTGTGGTGTGACCTGTTACATTTTGTTGCTGAAAAGGGCATCAGTTTTCTTATAATTGGACAGGTGTCCAGAAATTTGCATCAGAATGTGCGTAACTTATTGGTGTGAATTTGTGATCTCAGAAAAAAAATGTTCCCAATAATCCTTGTAGTCTTACCACTCCAGACACCAACCATAATGTAAGTTATTGGTTCCCTGTAGATTAACCCTTTGACGCCAGAATTAAATCCCCCCTTCCCCGGCCACTGTAGTGGTCGTTCAGCTATTTAAAGGGCTCACTGCACGACATATATATATGTTGTTCGGTGGCTAAGGGTTAAAATGGGATTGCCTGCAGACTTAAGTCTGTTTAGGTCACATATCCACAAAAATGAACTTTGCTTTATTGCCAAATGGGAGAAGTGTGGGGTCTATATCCCTATCATGCATTCTGTGAAGGTATTGGTTCACAAATTGCAGTCTTATTCACAATCTATGTGTAGTTCATAAACAACGGTTGTCTTACATGGATGAAAATGCAGCAGCTGACACCTCTGTCCAATAATGTGTGTGTATGGGTGAGGCAGTGCATGGGCTGTAGTCTATGGATAAGTAAGCTGACAAGAAGTAACCAGTGATATGGTCAGACAAAGTAAGGACCCTATGCTTAGGTAATGTTATCTATTGATTTTTTTTTTAGCTGTGTATTTGAATCATTTTTTGATGTTGGACATTCTTAATAGTGATACTTTGCAGTTGATAATCTGACACTGGTCTGCAGTACCGACTTTTACGCACTAAACATGCCTTCACATTCTGATCCATAGTGTGGAGATACATCAGCATTGTAAAGAACAGGTAGTTTTTTAATATCTAGAGGACTGATATCCCATTTCTTTATGGTTTATGTAACATGCTATCAGATGCTCAGACTTTATCTTGTATTTGAAGCAAGTAACCAGTGCATGGCACACTTGCCAGTATAATTTGGTGACCTTGTTTCTGATGGCAATTAAGTGGGTAACCAAGTTCTGCTACTTCTAGAATGTATATTCTGCAACCAGAACAATTCTGGAAACTACAAAACCTGCCTTGACTTAAAAGATTTAAAGTGATTTCATACGTATGGAGCAGGAAAACAATGGCATAGTGCCACCCTCACTTAGCACAAACATGGAAGTCTGTGTTGTACAGTTTTGTGATTTATCACCACCCTCGGTATACTGTCACAAATTACAGTGATAAAACAATGGCACTATATCAGTGCTTGACTGTATATAACTTTGTGATTTGAAAGGAACTGTGAAAATGAAATGGGATAATTTTGTTACTCTGTGTAAGGAGGAGCCAGATGTGTGTAGTCCTGTAATGACAAGGTTATGGGCTGGATACCTCAGGAATTTTGGTTTTATGCCTAGCAACGGCAAGAGATTTATCTCTTTTCCAGAACATACAGAGCAGCACTGGAGTCCATTCAGCCTTCTATTCAATGTGTTTTGCGGGGGCTGTGTTTCTGAGATGAAGTGACTGGAGCATAAAGCTCTCCACTAAACTCAATCTAGTGAGATAGTTAACTCCACTCCCCCTTAGGCCTTCATGGCATCCACAGGGATATCTTTAGTGTATGTAAGGGTTATTTCCCATGTGGTGTCACTATCTTTTGCAGTAGTGGCCATGTTTCATTTGAAGTTGAAGGTATGTTCAGAATGAATGTTATTTTTGTAATCAAATATTTTCTTCAGTGGTCTTTGGTAACATTAGATCAAGACAAAATTCTGCATTTAGAATCCTCCACACCCTGAAGAATTGGGATTTTGTGGGCTGGGTTTGGCTTATTTAACAGCAGTTCCTGAGATTTATAGGTCATAATAAGTGCCTTGTAGTACAGTGGTTGCAAATTATGCATTGAACAATGCAGGAGGGAGGAGTTGTCATCAGTTTTGAGGTACTGACTTGGTGTTTGTCAGGACCAAGGAAAATCATGTAAACTTCGAAAATAATGATTTCCAAATCAAGATACAAAATGAGGACCTTTGAATGTGAAGCAGAAGTGTTAACCACGTGAGTGCTATGGAATGTGGTTGTTCACGTACTGCAAGGGTGCACAATACCAGGCACCAGGTAGCCATGATAACCAGATTTTGTATGATGGTGTCTCATATTTGTGGATCCTTGTATGGAACTTGCGTAATGTTTCACTTCTGGCAGTACCGTTTTGAGGTGGCTGAAGATTTTTGGAAAATTTATGCACCCTTGTTGTATTAGTAGAGTTCCATAAGGAAGTGAAGGGTGCATCAGTTACATACCATTTATGCATGCTTAGAAACTCGTGTTGTTCATTAATTAATTAATTAATTAGAGTGAACCCAAACAATCTGATTTACTCTGCATACTATTGCATCTCTTCCACTCTAGTCTTCTGTAAATTATAATGTTCCATTTATCAACAAATTTCCCATCTGCATACATATAGCTATGTTGATACCAACCTGACTTATAACTTGAGATGTTCTGCTTTGTTGTGTGTTTGATGTTTTGTTTATACATTATTGTATTGGGATGCTGTTTTGTCCATTGTCACTGTAAAATGGCTGTGGTTCACGGACTGTGACACAGATCATGAGGCAAGACTGAATTGTGTGAACCAGTGTTCATGGAGTGCAGGATGGAGAAGCAGACCCCACACATCTCCTGTTATTGATGAAGCTTAATGTAATTTTATTATAGTTATTGGTGACATCTGTAATATCACAGATACATACGATTAATGTGAAAATTTCTATATGCTTGTAATGGGATAAGAGGAAAAATAAAGAACTTGAACTTATCTTGGTGGATATGCGAAATCTCAGATAAACAGATAATGGTCTGCAGAAAATACTGTGTTAAATCATGGGGTGGCATTGTGTGATGTTAAGGTTGGTGTGAGGTGTATGTGACTGCAAGTACAATAATTGGGCCCATTTTTTTCTAAGACAATAAATTCACACTTGTATGTTATACACATTCTTGACACAAATTTTTGAACACTCGTTCAGTTCAAGAGAGTATATGCCTTTTTCAGTCAGACAGTGTGGCAGCTGACAGTGCAAAGAATGAAGTTTTTGAGTGAAGTGTGATGTGCTTTGTCAGATAAAATAATGTCCTCACATGTGATGAACGCACAAAAATTAACTCTTGCAAGAGAAACATACTGTGTGTTTTGAAAATCTTGTGGTTCCACTGATACCGAGTTCCTTCTTCATGATGTGTTCTCTCCTCAGCAGCAGGTTAATGCTTCCTAATGTCTGCTCCCTCTGCAAATGGTCATTCTTGGTACACCACAAAGAATGAAGGTGCAGGGCAGCAGGGGTTTGCACACAACAGTCATCTGTATAACAGAACGCCACATCATGTGCGTCCTGCAAGAGATGTAAGCAGACGTGTAGAAGTGTGTTAATATTATACATTGTCTGTGTATTAGTTCTACTGTTCAGTAAACACCAACTAGATACACTTATTTGATGTTACATATTCTCTTGTTTATACAATTTATACTGTTCATGTTTTGGTTCATTCAAATTCATCCTTGGTGAGGCACATAAGGAGATGCATAATTGTACAGCATATTAAAGATCAGTATACATATGTTTCTTGATATACATGTATAGTGACATTAAAATACAGCTTAATTGAACATTAATATGTCATGCATAGAAATAATTGAAGATAAAAGTGTAAAGGTTTTAAGAAGTTTTTTACAAAAGAAAATTTCCTTGGTGCAGGAAGTTGTCCTGTGTTATAAATATCTTGAAGGTAATGTTTGATTTTGCATCTAAACATCAGTATATGTTCTTCAGTTGTATGTTTACTCTAGTACTATACTTCATGTTCAGTCTTCATGGGACAGGGATGTTATAATCACTAAGTATCAAAGCAAAGTGAAGGAATAATAATTAAATAATAATAATAATGTTGCCAGTTCAGAAAATTACTATCTTTGTCTTCCCCATAACTCAGTTCTCCCCCATGTTGTTTTCTTCTGCATGACATATTTAGCCACCTTCTTCCTGTTACAATGTTAGTGTTCCTGCTAGAGTTTCCGTTAGGTTTTGTATTCAAACCCATCTGTGTGGGCTGTCCTCTTTTGTTTAAAATGCCCATGTGTTATTTATCTTTAAATTCTGTCTAATTTTTTTTTGTTTCCTATTCCCTGTTTCCTGTTTTTCATTCTGACATTAAAAAACTGAACACTGCAAACCAACTATCCTAACTGAAGCTTTTGTGATTTTTTTCTCTCATTCTGGAAAAATGTGGGACTAGAACCTTAATCTGGGCTGTGACCACTTTGTTTCACATTGTTTATACCTTTAGATACTAAAAGCCTTTAAAGTAAACATGTGTATAATATATGTATGTATCCAAAAAGTCTAATCTGATCTACTGTTGGTCTCCTAGTATGTCTTGGTTTTGTCTGACATTGCCCATATGGGACATGTGCCTATATTTCTGAGTGGTAAAGTGCCCTTTATTTTTTGTTCTTTCTGCAGGTTGTTGTTGTTATTAAGTATAACTGTGCACTTGAAATTTCTTTTTGATCTGTCTTTTAGCAAGCATGGCAGCAGCATCAGTCTCCGGAGCCTGACTATAACTGGTACACACCAGCATCAAAGTCCCCACTGAATGCAAGCCTCCCGCTGAACAGTGGTGTAGGTACTGGTGACTCTTGGAACTGGGGTAATGGTGCAAACTATCAACAGCAGCCAGTGCAGTATGGGCAACCATTCCAGCAGAACACTCAGCAGTATTCTGCACCTTACAGGTACAATTCTGAAATACTTGCAGTAGACAGTGAACTACAGTCACACTGTTGTGAGAGGAGGGAATTTATTCTTAAGCATATGAAATCATGTCCTCACTTTTTACACATTTACAGTTGAATGGAGGATATTGTGGGAACCTTTTGTACATGATACTACTGATCTGTGAAAGTCTGTCCCTTATTAAAATATGGCACTTTCATTTTAACTGCTAGATTTTATATTGAATTGAGTGTTCCATGTATTGTGTGTCCCATAAGATTGGTCTCACGAGGAAATGCACTAGCAAAGCATATGCTCAGAATGATGTCCATCTTGCTGCTGACATATGTGGATTCAATACTGTTACCACATGTATTGCCCACATTCTAAACTCTGAGGTGTGATGTCTGTAGCAGCAGCATTATGGATATTTTCTTTAAGTTCATCAGTGGAACATGTACAGGTATGGTACACAAGTGACTTAAGATGACCCGGAGGAAATAACCTAGGGACATCAGGTCCAGGGATCTTGGTGGCCATTCAGTTTGCCCCCTGTGCCCAATCTGTGGCCCAAGAAGAACTACATCCAACCAGTGTCACACCTTACTGACAAAATGATGTGATGCTCCTGCTGGAAGTAAATCTGACATTATAGTGTGAGTGACATTTCATTCACGTACAGTTCCAACACATCATTCAACAACTGGACGTATCTCTTGGCATTCACTGCTCCTTCCTGGTATACTGGTCCCAAAGAATGGTACCATGTGTCATGCACCACATGGTTATTTGTGGGTTAATTTGGTGATAAGTGTCAACTGCGACATGAGCATTATCCTGTTTGCAGTACACGGTCATTTACATTTACATATCAGTTGAAGTGGAATTGCACCTCTTTGGTGAACATGGTATTCTTTTTGACTTGAATCATTCACAAAATTGAACTCAGCGATCTGTACTATCTTCACATACTTCTTGTGCAAGACATATCGTATATGGATGAAATATGTGATGTTGCATTATTCAGTGTACTCATGTCTTTGGGAGTACATTTTCAGATATAAGTTTGTCCTGTGATATCTGAATTGTGATGGCATTGTTAATCCTCTCTGTGCTTTAATGCCAGCTTGATTTTGGGTTAAATCAAGAAGTCACATGACACTAGATGTGGTGAGTAGGGAGGATGTGCAATGACAGTCTTTTTTTTTTTTTTTTTTTTTTAGAACTTTATGGGCAGAGAAGAGTGAGCAGGTGATTTTGATGGCATTCTGACACACGTTCACATTGTCTTTCAAATTGCTGCAAGCTGACCCAAATGAAATAGGCAACATGTTCAGCAACTTTACAGATAGTAATTCTTCTATTTTTGAGGACAAATTCTTTTCCTAAGTCCACATTTTCTTCTGTTTTGCTTGTTGATGGAATTCCTGAGTGTTTGGTGTGTTTAACAGAGGCCACACCTCTTTAAAACTTGGAAAACCACTTCAAGACTCGGCAGACACTAATCTTTCAGTGCCTAGCAGTGGAAATTTATTCTAGTAGCAGTAGTAATCTTCTTGTGGGTGTTCTGGAAACAGCTGTATTGCACAACATAATAAACAATATTTATAATATATTTGTAAAGAGAGACCAAATTTCAGACCTGTGCAACTGCAGGTAAATTTATAGTGGTGTATAATTTAATCTCCTCGAGATCAGAATGCAGGACGAATTCAGAGTGTGAGGATTGATAATAGTACCTTCGAGAGGGTGGAAGGGTTTAAATATTTGGGAACAACTTTAACAAATCAAAATTGTATTGCAGAAGAAA
>Ga0131853_10001042_pt1 | contig 50436 bp, 52 predicted proteins | sample TergutLab28metaG_FD_92764 | JGI IMG/M metagenome (GOLD analysis project Ga0131853, IMG submission 92764) | Labiotermes labralis P1 segment gut microbial communities from Petit-Saut dam, French Guiana - Lab288 P1 (version 2) (version 2) | ecosystem: Host-associated > Arthropoda: Insects >...
AGTTCATGAAACAAAAGGCTATTTTGACCAACACTTTATTTGAAAACAACCCCAACTAACTGCGCCGCTTCTGTACAAAATTTAAGCGCCATATTCGTACATTTTCATCCCGCCATTGACACTACTAACCGTACGCGATCTGTACAGCAACTTTGGTATGTCACTTGAGGAGATTCTTGCGCTTGGCCCTGAGTTTGCCGAGTTCGCTGATGATATCAAGGCAGCTTTGGGTTATGCGGTGGAATACTCCGGAGAACTCACAGAGGCCAACGAACAACAAGCGGACAGTTTGCGTGATCTGATCAACATTGCCAATGAATTCGCTGGGGCTATTTACGAAGCATACAGCACGGCGCACAATGCAACCTATGAATCCCTTATGGGACAAGTGAGCTTAACGCGTGAGTTTGGAGATGTAACAAGTATCACCTTTGAGCAGATGATGGCAAACGCACAAAGCTATTATGACGCGATGAAATCCCATAATCAAAATTTACAGGCGGCGTTAGAGCTGGGACTTGACCCTGCGGTTGCGGAGCGGTTCTTTTCAACGCTTACCCCGGACACTGCGGGCATGGTTGCGGCGATTGTGGAAGCCGGTGGCGAGGGCATCGGAGAGCTTAACGATATGTGGCTCAGTCAGATGCCGGATGTTGCGGGTGAGCTTGCCGGAACGTTTGCCTCGGTCAACAGCGAGTTTATCAGCGAAGTTGAGGCCATGATGGAGGCGGCCGGCGCGACAGCGGAAGAGGGTGCCGCTGAGATGGTGAGCCTTATTGTTGGGGCAATCATAGAAAATGGTGGTATGATCAGTGATGAAACAATCAGTGTTTTAACTGATGGGCTGGTCAGCGCCAGAGAAGCCACCGCTGGGGAAAGTGAAGCAGTTGGCGCTGCGTTAACTGGGGGTATGGCAGCAGGTGTGCACAGCAACGCAAGCGCGTTAAATAATGCGATTACATCCGTTGTGCGTACAGCGATTGCCCGCGCTCGTGTCGCGGCGGAGATCAATTCCCCATCAAGGTTGTCAGAGCGATTATTAGGTGAGCCAATTGGCGAGGGTGTTGGCGTTGGTATCCTCAATAAGATACAAGATACCCGGGAGGCTATGGCGCAGCTTGTAAGCAGTGATAACTATCAAGAGGCGCAGCGGATGGCACGGAGCGAGGAGTATCAACAAATCGTTGCGGTACATCCGGCGCTTATGGCGGCGACTCAACCCGGTATGCAGACGGCCTCTGTGACTACGATTGTTCCAAGCGTGGATCGCTCTGCTATAGCTCCAATTTTCAATATTAATATCACCGTTGAGGGTGGTATCGGAGGCGACATTCGTCAACAGGTGAATGAGGCTGGCGAAAGCTTGAAAGAACAGCTTGACGATTGGTGGCGTGAGAAGCAAGAGGATATAGAGAGGCGGAAATATGTCTAGTGGCTACATAACAAAATCCGGGGACATGTGGGACTTGATCGCGTTTGAGCAGATGGGGAGCGGGCGATATACACATCTGCTCTTGCGGGCGAATGCACATCTTGCGGATATTGTGATTTTTCCAGCTGGGATGAAGCTTGAAGTTCCGGAAGTGCCGCCGGAGGTTTCGGCGGAGTTGCCACCGTGGATCCGGCGCGGATGAGATAAGAAACACCCGCCTATGGTGCTTATAGGCGGGTGTCGTTGTGAAAGTGGAGCGGGATGCTATGAGACATTCAATCTGGCCTTTAGAGCCTCTTGTAGAACACTGGAAAAGTTGATGTGCTGCTCTTCTGCCATCGTGTTAAGCCAGCTGGGGATTGTGAGCGTCTTTTTCACAGACTTTGTGTCATGCTTTTTCCAATATTCAGAAAGGTTAAACTCTACGACTACTACGAAGTCACCGGTGGGGAGCACAGAAGGGATAGGATCTGAGGGAGCGGGAAACTGTTCACCTTGATTGATTAAATCCGCCAGAAAAAGACCGATTGCGTCAAATGTCATCTCATAGGCTTCTTCCAGTGTGTCGCCCTCGGTGAAGCATCCGTCTAAGTCAGGGACGACCACGGAAAAACCACCGTCAGCTTCGGGATGGAAGATAGCAGGGTAAAATAAACGTGACATATCAATACCTCCATTCTGTGCGGGGCTTTATTTCAGCCCCGCTTGTTTTAAGATGTTGTGCTCGGTGCCGGGTTTGAGTGCTTTGGTATGGAAAGGGACGATTGTTTGCTTTTTGGTGTCTGGATTTCTATATTTTCTATGGGAGCCGTTGGAGCTGATGTGCTGGAATCCATTTTGTTCTAGGAGTTTTATTATCTCCCTTGGTGTCATTGGCATACCTTGCTCCCCCTTTCGTTAAATATATAATAACACGTGTTATACGTATTGTCAATGGGTTTGTGAAATTTTTTGGAAGGTGGGTACAAGTTGAGTAATAGAGATTTAGCTTGGCGCACCAAAATCGGACTAAGCTTTCAAGGAGTAGACATCTCGGGGGAAGTGCAGGACCGATTTGTATCTTTGCAATATTCTGACTGTGTATCGGGTGAAACGGATGACTTGCAAATTACATTACAGGATGCGGACAATAAAATAATAGGCGAGTGGCTCAATACGACATTAGAGAATCGAGCGGCTCACAATATGGCGAGACAATCCGGCGCCGGGGAAGGCGTGGCGGGAAAGACGTCTACTTTCTCAGCTATCATTGCGCGGGTGAATCGAAACCGGGATGGATTGACTGATATATTGGACTGTGGAACCTTTGAGTTGGACTCTGTGTCACAAGGTGGGGCGCCGCAGACAGTCACGCTAAAAGGGACAAGCCTAGACTTTTCATCCGGAATACGGCAGACGGAGCGGTGCCGAGTTTGGGAAAATATTACACTACGGGACATTGCGCATAGAATGGCGGGAAGCGCTGGGTTTTCGCTCATGTTTTTGTCGGATAGGGATCCGCTGTATGAATGGCGAGAACAAATACAGCAGTCGGACATAGATTTTCTGGAAGACTTATGTGAGGAAGCGGGAATAAGTATCAAGGTAACTAACGGACAAGTGGTCTTGTTTGATACTGCGGCCTTTGAAAAAAGGCCCGCCGTACGGACGATTCGTCTGGGTGATCGAAGGTATGGGAAGTACAGGTTCAATACACGTCTAGCTCGGACAGCGTACAGCGCCTGCACGGTGAGCTATACGGATCCAAACACGGAAGAGACTATAAAAGCGACCTTTGTGCCGCCTGGATTTGTGTATGACGAAGATAATGTACTCCGCGTAAATGAAGAGGTCAGCTCGCAGCGCGAAGCGTATGAGTTAGCACAACGGCGCTTGCGCGAGGCGAACAAAGGCGAAACTACGGCGGTGCTTTCAGGAGCCGGAGATACAAGCCTTGTATCCGGAGTTAAGGTTTTATTTAAAGAATTTGGAGCCTTTGATGGGGAATACTTGGTTGAGCAATCGACACACGCGGTAGATAGTTCGAATGGGTACCGGACAAGCCTTGCGCTACGGAAAGTGATCGAGGGGTATTAGCATGACAGAAAAAGAGATGTACGGTGCGCTTAAAAAAATGGTGCGCTTTGGAACCGTTACTTCGGTAAACCTTGATCGGCGAACGGCGCGGGTGTGGTTTGGAGATATGGGCATACCGAGTCGAGACTTGCGGGTGTCGCGAAATGAATCGACAGTACGTGTCCAGACAGGCTTTGGGCCGGGGGCGCACACACATGATGTGATAGTTATCCCTTGGATGCCGGATGTAGGGCAGATGGTGGTGTGCTTATATGCAGCGAATAGCAAAGGCTCTGGCGTTATTATTGGCGGCTTGTAGGAGGTGTTTTTGTGGTAATTGGCACATTGGGAAATGTGGCCTATTATGTGGATCAGGATCAGATTAAAACTATCCGAGATATGACGTGGAATAGTTCGGCACGATATGGGAGTCACGACCGGCACCTCTTCCGCCCAAAGAAAGAGTTTGTCGGCGTAGATGATGATGCGATCAAACTAAGGATCCGATTGTCGGCGTTTCTGGGTGTAAACCCTCACGATGACATAAATGAGCTGTTTCGCTATGAGCGAGAAGGGATGACCCTCCCGCTTACTCTTGGCTCTAAAGGGTTCGGATTTTGGCGGTGGGTGATACTGAACACCAACCGCGACCTGATTATGTTTGACCAAGAGGGCGACTTGCTGATTGCGGATGTGACCCTAAGCTTGGGAGCCTATACATAGGGGGGATACTGTGCTGTATACGGTTAGCAGTGACCAATTGACAAGGATAAACTTAGCTCCGGCTACGGAAGTGGAGGAAATTCTGCAAAATGTTCTATTCATTGTCGCCTCGGTGGCGGGTGGGAATATTTTAGCGCGAGACATTGGACTCAGGGACGTAAAGGATCGGCCACAAAATGTGGTGCGATCCTTTATTGTTGCCCAAGTCCATGACCAAGTGCGTATGCACGAGCCGCGTGCCATGATTCAGCGCACGAGCTCGACCGAAAATCACGAAACGGGACAAATGATTATTACGGTGGAGGTGGAGATTGATGCACAGGGGATATCCTGATATTAACTTTTTTGATGATGACATAGACGGCTTGATGGCTGATGCCATTACTCTATACGAGCAGATCATGGATCGCACTCTGCATGATGCCGATCCGGCGCGGAACTTCATTGCAGCGTTTGTGGGGATAGTGGCGCAAACAATTGAGAGCTTCAATCATGCGGCGAAGCAAAATGTACCCCGCTTTGCAAAAGGAGAGTTCTTAGATAACTTAGGGGAACTCTTCAATATCCCGGAGGGGCGGCTTGCGGCAAAACGTGCCGAAACAATCTTGCGGTTCACAATTATTCCACAAGAGATACCCGTCACGATACCGGAAGGGCTGGGCGTTTCGACGGTAGACAGTGAAGTTATCTTTGAAACAACGCAGGCGGCGGTTATTCCTGCTGGCGAGACGCAGATCGATGTGCCGGCACAATGCAGGACACCGGGAACGATAGGGAACAGACTTGTTCCCGGGCAAATCCTTCGGATTTCAGGAGATAGGTTTGAAGAGTTTCAGTCTGTCCGAAACATAACGGAAACGGCTGGCGGTGCCGAAGCAGAAGATTGTGACGCATTTTATGAGCGTATGCGACTTTCGCAAGAGAGTTATTCCACTGCGGGGCCGATGGAAGGGTACAGATATCATGCGTTATCTGCAACTTCCCGCGTGAGCGATGTGCGAGCTATTTCGCCGGTTCCGGGAGAGGTTGAGGTACGGATTCTGCTTGCGGGCGGGGAGTTGCCGGACGCAGATACGATACAGATCGTGTATGACTACCTGTGTGATCGAACGCGGAGGCCACTTACTGACTTTGTAAAAGTCTGTGCACCGACTCCTGTGCCATTTGATGTGGAGTATACATATTGGTTGCCGGCAGAATCTCCCACGCCACTCAATGTGCTGCGGGAGGATATTCAGGCGGCAGAGCAAGAGTATTTGCTTTGGCAAAGGTCACGGATTGGGCGGGATATCATTCCGTCGAGGCTTCATTCGATGCTGATGAAAGCAGGCGCGAGACGAGTGGAAATTGCAAAACCGGTCTTTACTGTACTGACCGGTGAGGAAGTGGCCATGCCTAGAGATGTGATCCCACATGACGGAGGGATTGAGTTTGATTAGGTTGACGGAGCTGCCAGCATCAAGGTGGGTTCCTCCGGCACTGCGGCAAGATCCGTCTATTATGGCGATTGCAGAGAGTATTTCTGCAAAACTGCGGAACATCGCACAGCAACGGCGCCGGGTGATTATATTCCCGCTGATTGATGAATTGCCGGAAGAGTTACTTGATATTTTAGCCTGGGATATGCACGTGGAGTGGTATCAGGAAGACCAGCCGATTGAAGTCAAGCGGGCGCTTATCAAAGATAGCGTCCGAGTACACAGACTCAAAGGGACGCCCGCAGCGGTTGAGACAGCAGTAGGGGCTATTTGGCCGGGCTCAAAAGTAGAAGAGTGGTTTGAGTACGATGCGCCGCCATACCATTTTCGCATTACGATTGCGATGAACAACCAACTTACAGAAGAAAGCGTCGCGGAGGCTTTGCGCGTGGTGGATCAAACGAAAAATCTACGTAGCCATGTTGGGCAAATATTTGTCCAAAAGAGCCATACCGAAACATTGTGGGCTGGGACAGCGGGACACACTATGATTCGAAACGTATTAATTGAAGAGGAGGAAAAGGCTGATGGCATCGTATAACCCGGCCGTCCGAACAAGAGCAGGATCTATATTGTTGACGGAGAGCAGAATGGGGACGGCGAGGATCGAGTTTACTTCGATGATATTTGGCGATGGAGTATATAATAGCTCAGAAGATTTGCGCCTAGTCACGGAAATAAGAGGACGGCGCCAAGAAGTCGGGCTGAACAGCATTCGTGCGTTAGACGACGAGAGCGTCTTGCTGACCACGCTCTTGTCTAATGAGGAGCTAGAAGAGGGCTACCAAGTTCGGGCGATTGGGCTGATGGCTAGGGACAAGGAAAATCCAGAAAAAGAGCCAGTCCTATATTCTATTGTCACGCAGGCGATTGGCCCCGACGGCGAGGAGCGAGGAGACTTCCTGCCGACTTTCAATGGTAAAATGCCGAATATCATCAACCAACAGTTCATAGCTACGGTATCCAACTCCGCAGAGGTGACCATTGTATCGGGCGGTGTTTATGCCAGTGCGGATGATCTAGAATATGTGCTTGCAAGATTAAGGGATCACAGGCACCGGGCGGAGACTGTGGATGAATCCACTGGCGAGACCACGGAAGAAGTGCAACGGCGGCAGGATAGATCTATAGCGGGAATTAAAAAGAAAATTGGTTCGAATTTAGACAAGTTTGCTGCACATATCGCAGACAAAGAGAACCCGCATAAGGTGGGGGCGCATCAGACGCTGGAAAGTACCGGGAATCCAGTAGAATTTGAACAGCGGCGCCAAGACGAAGAACTAGACACCCTGAGAGAAACTATCACCTCATTGGAAGAGCAGGTTGCAACTCTCGCTCCCAAAGAACTTGTCGCTACATTTACTGCATCGGGTGTGTTTAACCCAGCTAATTTCCCAGAGTTTGACCTTACTGAAATCGACGTTTTTATGGTTGGAGGAGGCGGTGGAGCAGCCGCCAGCACAACGACTGTAAATGGCGTAGGTGGCGCAGGCGGCGGAACCGTGTTTGCTCAAAATGTGAAAATTACCCAAGACAGCTACAATATTGTTATCGGCGCCGGAGGCGTCGGAGGTTCCACGAGCGCGAATATGATCATAACCACTCCCACCGGGGGTGGCAACACATCCGCCTTTGGCTTAACAACTTCGCCCGCCACCGGTGGACCTGGCGGACGTGGTCAAATCCATCTCGGCATTCAGGCCGGCAACCCACTTGGTGGAGATGGGCGAATGGGGCAGGGGCGCAGGGATGGAACCTCTAGAGCACAGAACCCACACAACGGCGTATTCTACGGCAATGGCGGCGGAGGGCATCCGTGGGGTAGTGGCGCTGGTAGTGGCGAAGGAGCCGGAGGAGCTGCCGGTGCTGGCAATAATAGTAACGGAGGCAATGGCGGTGTGGGAGCTGGCGGTGGGGCAGGAGGTATCCAATCCAGCAATGCCCCTGCCGTCACTCGTGGTGGCAATGGCGGTAATGGCATTGTCTTTATCTATGCAAGAAGGAGGAGCGTTACATGAGTCATATAAACATAGGTATTATGCGGAAGGGCGTCTGCATTGAAGTCGCAGTGTTTGACAGCATTGAGACCGCACAAGCGTTCTTTGCAGCAGGGATGTGGGTGGATGCCGATACCATAGCAGAGATCCCGGATGGCTATGGAATCGGAGATCTGTTTGATGGAGAGGATTGGACGAAGCAAGATCCGGGAGAACCGGATACTATGCCACCGCCGGAGCCGGATTCTATGCCAGAGCCATCGCCGGATCCGAATCCTGTTCCAGATGGTTCACTATCTGAGGTACTTAAAAGGCTTGACAAACTCGATGAGAAGGTGGAAAAAACAAGCGCTATTGTAGACACAATGTTGGGGGTGAAAGCCGATGAATAGAGAATATTTAGCGTTTCAAACCAATGCGTTGTTTCGCTTAGTTGGTCAGAATCTTGAAATGACAGACAGCGAAAGAATGCAAATTGCAGATTTGTTCCCTACGTGGCAAGCAGGTGTCTTGTATTCCATTGGTATAATCGTCCGACACGGCGTGAACGCAGATGGTGAGTCCCAATTGTGGCGAGTGCTGCAAGCTCATACAAGTCAAGCGGATTGGGTGCCGAATGCGGCACCTTCTTTATTTGTCGCTATTGGGTTTACAGGTGATGGCGTTCCTATCTGGACGCAGCCAGTAGGGGGACATGATGCTTATATGCAAGGTGACATTGTGTCTCATAATGGAGTGCTTTGGAGATCGGATATCAACGGAAATGTTTGGGAACCAGGTGTTCATGGTTGGTCAAGAGTGGAGGGGTAAAATGAAAAATCAAAACACTACGGTAACACTAAAAGCTATCTCTGTTGCCGTTGCGGTACTTATGTTGCTTGGAACGCTATTTTTCTTTTATGGTTCGTTTACTGCACAGCAAGCCACAATTGAAACGCAGCTTGCGCACATACAAAGAGATATAGCGATACTGACAGACGCTGTGAGTTCCCGCGAGGACGCAATCAATGAACTTACAGAGCGAATCGCACAGTTAGAGATTAAGGTGCGGAATATTGAAAGGAGATTGGATCATGCGAGCGGATAAAAAATCATGGCTGAAAGACAGCAAAGCTAGGCTGATAGCAACAGTATTGGGTGCGATCTCAGCGGCTATTGCCGCCGGAGCCTTCTTTGACTGGCGAGCCGCCTTGGCTGTCTTCGTGCCGGCAGTTGTGGGATGCGTAATATACAGCCTACAAAAGCTGTACAAGGAGAGAAAGGAGAAAGACAGTGAAACGGAATGAATTGCCAGTGGTTGAAACTGTGGAAGAAATGACGCCGGAAGCGTTGGAAGAACTCACAGACGGATTGGGGGAAGATGAAAATGAGTAACTTCACAAACAGCCCACTGATCTCCTATACGCGCCTATCACCGCACAGAAATAGCCCGCGCAATCAACCCATTACGAAACTCACAATCCACCACAACGCCGGGAACATGAGCCTTGCCGCTTTGGGGGAGTTTTTAAGCCGCCCTGCAACACGGGCAGGCTATAACTACGGCATTGCTTCAAATGGTGATATTGGGCTGTTTGTGAACGAACGAGATCGGTGCTGGGGATCATCCAGTGCGGCAAATGATAATCAAGCAATTGTGATCGGTGTTGCGAATAGCACGGGTGCGCCGAATTGGGAGATAAGCCAAGCGGCATTTGAGTCACTTATTAGGCTATGCGTTGATTGCTGCCGCAGGAATCCGGGGATTGTGCAAGTAGATGGACTGCCGGGACTGCACTACAATGGCACGCCGAGTAGCAGCTTGACGCGCCATGATATGTTTACCGCTACATTATGCCCTGGTCCAGACTTGCGACGTAGATTTCCGGAGATTGTAAGGATGGTAAACGCCGAACTAGGCAGAAAGGGGGAGAATGATATGACAGAGGCAAGGGCGAGGGAGATTATCCGCGAGGAAATCAGAACAGCATTGGCAACTATCGGACCTGCACCGAATGAGGCAATGCAGAGAGAATTTGAAGCTGCGATAGCGGCAGAAATTACAGACGGATCAAGGCCGCGTGATCCGGCGTCACGGCTAGAGGTTGCGCTTATGGTGCATCGAGCCGTAGAGCGGATTTTGGCAATGCTGTAGAGAAGCAAGAGATAAAAGAGAGTATATGACACAAAAAGGCTGTCCTACTTCCCTTTCGGGGAGCGGGACAGCCTTTTTATTTATTTCTATCTCATAATCACGACCCCGAACAATCCGTTAACGAAAACGAAATAGCAGGGGTTCGGATTTGAAGTGCATTGGCGGAGAGAGGGGGATTTGAACCCCCGGTACCCTTGTGGGGTACACAGCATTTCCAATGCTGCACCTTCGACCTCTCGGACATCTCTCCAAAGCTCTGCCATTATACAATGACACCACCCCCAAAGTCAATAGCTGTGATCGCGATCACACAAGCTTACGCTCCCTCTTTGCAAGTAGTTAAAATCATGGTATACTGAGAAAAACTCAAAACACAGTAGGAGGCGCTTGCGATGGCTCTTTATTACGATTCTCCATCCCGTACCTTTAATGAATACCTACTCGTCCCGGGATATTCCTCGGCGGAATGTATTCCGGATAATGTCTCACTTCAGACGGCAGTCACCCGGTACAGAGCGGGCGAGGCACCGGCTGTTACGATGAATATCCCCCTTGTCTCAGCGGTGATGCAGTCTGTTTCAGACGACAAAATGGCTGTCGCACTCGCGAAAGAGGGCGGAATTGCCTTCCTCTTCGGCTCCCAGTCCATCGAAAACCAAGCGGAGATGGTACGCCGTGTGAAGCGGCATAAGGCGGGCTTTGTATCCTCTGAATCAAATGTACGCCCGGATCAAACCGTGGCAGACATTCTGGAACTCAAAGAAAAAACCGGTCACTCCACTGTGGCAGTGACCCATGACGGGACAGCTTCGGGGAAATTCCTTGGCCTCGTCACCAGCTGGGACTATCGACCGAGCCGGATGGATCCAAACACGCCGGTGTCTGAGTTTATGACTCCTCTGGAAGACCTCATCCATGCGAAAGAGGGTGTGACCCTCAAAGAGGCGAATGATATTATCTGGGGCAACAAACTAAACGCCCTTCCGGTGCTGGACAAGAAAGGGCGTTTGATTTCCTTTGTATTCCGCAAAGACTATGACAGGCACAAAGCAAACCCGCAAGAGCTCCTTGACACAGACAAGAGCTATATTGTCGGTGCCGGAGTCAATACAATCGACTATAAAGAACGCATCCCGGCTCTTGTCGAGGCGGGTGTAGATGTCCTTTGCATCGATTCATCAGAAGGCTATACGGAATGGCAAAAGCTGGTGCTTGATTTCGTTCGTGAAACCTACGGAGACGAGGTCAAGATCGGTGCCGGGAACGTAGTTGACCGAGATGGCTTCCGTTTCCTCGCTGAGGCAGGCGCAGACTTCATCAAAGTTGGCATCGGCGGCGGAGCAATCTGTATCACACGTGAGGCAAAGGGCATCGGTCGGGGACAAGCAACCGCGGTCATTGAAGTTGCTAAGGCCAGAGATCAATATTTCAAAGAGACCGGTATTTATGTGCCAATTTGTTCTGACGGCGGCATTGTCCACGATCACCATGTGACACTGGCTCTTGCCATGGGAGCTGATTTCTGTATGCTGGGCCGCTACTTCGCACGTTTTGACGAGAGTCCGGGCAGAAGAGTCATGGTAAATGGCAGCTATATGAAAGAATACTGGGGTGAGGGCTCAAACAGAGCCAGAAACTGGGAGCGGTATGACTCCGGCGGCGATAAAAAGCTCACTTTTGAAGAGGGTGTAGACTCCTATGTCCCCTATGCAGGGAGCCTTGGGGATAACGTAGCCCTCACACTTGCAAAAATGCGTTCTACCATGTGCAACTGCGGCGCCCTCACTGTGACGGAGCTACAGGAAAAAGCACGCCTGACCTTGGTCTCCTCAGTCAGCATTGTAGAGGGCGGTGCACATGACGTTGTGCTCAAAGACCAAACCGGACAAAACTAGTCAGCAGGAGGGATTTCGATGAGCACAGATACCCTCAGAGATAAAACTTGCTTCTTTTCAGGCCACCGTGACATTCCTTTCGATCAATATCCGGCGGTACAAGCTAAACTGAAACAGGCGGTGGAGACTCTCATCGGAAAAGGGGTGCAATACTTCGGCGTAGGCGGTGCAGTAGGCTTTGACACCATCGCAGCCTTGACGATTTTGCAGCTCAAAAAGGAGCATCCGCAAATTCGCCTGATCCTCATCTTACCCTGCAAAGGCCACGACTTCAGCTGGCAAGGCAAGGATAAGGCAATATTTGAAAACATTCGCAAGCGGGCAGATAAGGTCATCTATACCACAGAGCGTTACTATGACGGCTGTATGTATAAGCGAAACCGCCACATGGCAGACTCCGCCGGCTGGGGCATCGTCTACCTAGACCGAGCAGCGGGTGGCACGGCCTATACGGTGAGCTACGCCCACAGTGTGGGTGTGCGGCTTACGAATTTGGTTGATGAAGAATGATAGAAGAAACATAAAAGAGCCTCACATCTAACAAGATGTGAGGCTCTTTTGCGATTGGATATTTGCCCTTAGATGCACTTGTAGGGGACGCCGCCCTCGGTATCCCGAGCCTGAATCCTGCATAGTACACGCGGGACGCGGAGGCCGCGTCCCCTACGAATTACCCATCCCAATTACCACAAATCAGACATATTTTCCATCTATTCCCCCGAAAACTCCCCAGTTTCGCCCTTTGCCACATGCCAGCCTTAGATAGGTTTTTCAACTTGGACTTGAAATAATTGGAAATGGGTAAACTCATCTCATCATAAGGGAGGTCAAAACCGAACAAAGTTTACAGGAGGGTCAAAGATGAACAAACGCAAATGCTTGTGCCTCATACTGGGGGCGCTTCTGCTTTTCGGGCTGACACAAACTGGATTGGCGTACGAAGAAGCGTATGAGGAGACAGAAATCATACCCATCTCTTGGGAAGAGAAGGAGCCAAGCATAGTGGATAGGCTCTCCCCGGCACCGCCCCCGCCGCCTCGGAGATGGACAGATCAGGATGTGGTAACCTTGTCCCGGATGGTCTGGGGAGAGGGGCGCGGGGTATCCCGCAATGAGCAGAAGCTCATCGTCTGGACAGTTCTAAACCGCTTGGATAACGGCAGATACGGAGGCTCTATCCGGCAGATTGTAACTGCACGAGGACAATTTGTCGGTTACAGATCTGGCCATCCCGTGACAGACGCGATCCGCTATATGGTGATTGATGTGTTAGAGGCCTGGGACAGAGGGGAGTCGGCAAAAATATATCCGCCCTTTGCACGGGTTTCAAACTATCTATACTTCCACGGAGATGGTCGCCACAATTGGTTTCGACCGAGTTATCGGCGATAGGGAAATTTGAAAAAGCCAAAGCCTCCTTTTCCAAAGGAGGTGGCAGGCGCAGCCTGACAGAGGATTCAATTTTACAGAGGCTTGCAAAAAGGGCAATCCTCAGTCCGCTTCGCGGACAGCTCCTTTGAAAAAGGAGCCAAGAGTCATGGCACAGATCAAAGCCCCCAAGGCATACTCTTGGGGGCTTCTTTTATGGGAAAATCTGTAATTTACTAACTCTTTTTCGCTGCTCGGAGGCGGAGACTGTGATCTAAGATACGCTTCCGCAAGCGGAGACTCTCAGGCGTGGCCTCCAGTAGCTCGTCATCACCGAGGAATTCGATACACTGCTCTAAGCTTAAGATCCGGGGCGGCGTAAGGCGTAGAGCCTCGTCACTGCCTGAGGCGCGAACATTTGTAAGCTGTTTTCGCTTACAGACATTCACCACAACGTCCTCAGACTTACTCGCCTGACCGACAATCATCCCGCCATAGACAGCGGTACCGGGGCCGATAAACAAGCTCCCCCGTTCTTGAGCGCCGTAGAGACCATAGGGTGTAGCTTCCCCTGCTTCGTGTACCACTAAGACACCCGCAGTCCGGCGGGAAATCTCTCCTTTGAAAGGCGTATATTCCACAAAGACGCTGCTGATAATCCCTTCGCCTCGGGTATCAGACAGAAACTCGCTCCGATAGCCGAAGAGCCCCCGGCTGGGAATGAGAAAGGTTAGCTTCATCCGGTTCCCCATGGGAACCATCTCTACAATCTCACCCTTCCGGGCGCCCATTTTCTCCATCACAGACCCAACCGCAGATTCAGGCACGTCTGCCACAACTTGTTCCAACGGCTCATGCCGCTTGCCATCGATTTCTTTAAACAGAACCCTGGGCGGGGAGACTTGGAGCTCATAACCCTCACGCCGCATGGTTTCGATCAGGATAGAGAAGTGCATCTCACCCCTTCCGGCTACGAGAAAACTGTCGCTGTTATCTATCGGTGTGACCCGGAGGCTCACATCTTTGAGCGTCTCACGGAACAGCCTGTCCCGGATGTTACGGGTGGTGACATATTTTCCCTCTCGACCGGCAAAGGGGCTGTCATTGACGGAGAATGTCATCTCCATGGTAGGCTCAGAGATTTTGACAAAGGGTAAAGGCGACACATCGCCCAAAGTGCAAATGGTGTCTCCAATCGACACATCCCCAATACCGGACAAGGCGATCACATCTCCGGCGAAGGCCTCCGTCACTTCCCGGCGTGCCATGCCCTCATATTCATAGAGCGTCACAGCCTTTGCCTTCCGCGGGCTGCGTTCGCTGTGATAATCACAGACCGTGATCTCTTGGTTTTGACGGATGGTGCCATTGGCAATCTTCCCGATAGCAATCCGGCCTACGTATTCGTTATAGTCGATTGAACTGACCAGCATCTGGAGCGGCGCATCTACATTCCGTTCCGGTGCAGGGATGTAGTCCATGATCGTCTCAAAGAGCGGTTTCAGCGTCTCGCCTGGCACATCGGGGCTGAAAGAACAGATCCCTTGGCGGGCACTGCAAAAGAGCATGGGGGAGTCAAGTTGGTCATCGGTGGCGTTTAGGTCAATCAGCAGCTCCAGCACCTCATCAATAACTTCATAAATCCGCTGATCCGGCCGATCCACTTTATTCACAACCACAATGACCCGATGCCCCAGCTCCAAGGCGCGGGATAGTACGAAACGAGTCTGGGGCATAGGCCCCTCAGCAGCATCAACTACGAGGAGGACGCCGTCCACCATTTTAAGAACCCGCTCTACCTCACCGCCGAAATCGGCGTGACCGGGTGTGTCTACGATGTTGATTTTACAGTCTCCATATCGGATGGCGGCATTTTTTGCCAAAATGGTAATGCCCCGCTCCCGTTCTAGGTCACCTGAGTCCATGACCCGTTCACTGACGGCTTGGTTCTCCCGAAACACACCGCCCTGCCGAAGCATAGCGTCAACCAATGTAGTCTTGCCATGATCGACGTGGGCGATGATGGCGATATTGCGTAAGGTATTCAATAGTTAGTCCAGTCCTTTCTGATTTGCTGATCTTATTCGCTCCAGTTGAATTGAGAATCGGGGATACCTCTCAAACGGCAAGCATCTAAAACGGTCTCCTTTTCGGCGGCATTCCCAATCTCATAGTGTAAGACTTTGTTTTTGAAAATGATATACTTCCTATTTCCCCGCTTTAGATCGGCAAACCATCCACCATCAATTATTATTTCTGCCAGCCGCTGGGGGAAATCATCTGTATCTGAGTGGAAAAAAATCATGGTCCAGTATTTAATCTCTGGATCCGTTGTTTTCCAGATGTCAACTTTGTCAATCGTTACATAGTCCAGTAGCAACTCATTTGTTAATGTTTCTTTGATAATGGCACCTTCATACATGATTACATCCTTTCCTTCCATTATTCCCCTCCTTGGAGGGGCGCCCGAAGGGCGGGGTGGTCAGTTCAGCCACACCGCCGCGTACCAATTCTCTTCTTCATCCATTTCGCGGAGCGGTACGATGGGAAGGCCGAGCTTCTTCACCGTGGCAAACACATCAATTCCAACACTGTGAAACGCCGGACGCGCCCGTTTTACATCTATGCAAGGTTTGCCTTGCTTTCCTGCGCAAGATCTGCAGATCGCACAATCGGACATGGAGAACACCATCACATCCCCATCCCAAAAGGCCTCTTGCTCAATGGTGAAAGCGGCGTTTTGGGCCGTTTTCTTGTCAGGAGAATGGATAATAAGTACAGATTTGTACTTCCGAAGCAGCGGCTCCCACTCCCAAGGTTTCAAAAAGCCCCCGCGGGACGGGCATGTAGGGCCGTGTCCCCAGTCGGAGCATCCAAACATACACTTGAGAAGTGTTCTGCCGTCAAATACAATGTCATCCGGTGTCACTAGAACCGCATGCTCTGCGCCCAGTGACAGCGCCATGTTGCGGTATTCCATATGTTTATCCATATTTGTAAAACCTCCGTTATTTAAAAATGCATTTATATTACAGGCACAAAGTGCCTTGATCTTGGCCAATGTTTGCAAAATACAGAGGCTCCTTTTCCAAAGGAGCTGTCCGCGAAGCGGACCGAGGATTGCTCTTTCATAAGCCTGACGCAAGATTGAATCCACCGTCAGGCTTCGCCTGCCACCTTCTTTGGAAAAGGAGGCTTTGGGTTCTGCGCCTATTAGAATAAATTACCGACCCTCATATTCTACCACGCCCAAGGCAAAATTTCCACGCTTCCATTCGAAAATCAGACTAGTCCATAAACTCTGTGAGTTGCGACCAATATCGCTTCGGCATATTCCCCATTCGCCGCTTGGGGTTGATCCTCCCCTCAATTGCAATCGTGTTATAAAACTGCTTCCACAGCGCCCGATACATCTTCTCTTCCGCATCAGCCTCCGGAACTTCCAGCTGTTCCAGCGGAATGAGATCCCTTTTCCCGTTCTGATAGACAAATGCGACTTTATGCGTCTTATCATAGATCAAAAACTGCTCACTGGGAAAGCGATCGCAAAAATGGGGTGCGGTGATGGGGAGTACAAAGTTTTTCGGCTCAATGATTGCAACCAAAGTTCCGTTATATTCGGAGAAACGCAAAAATTCCCGATAAAAATGGGCCTCTCCGCCTACATTCTGCGCGCTCTTCGTAATCGTCCGAACCACATCATGGGCCAGCATATTCGTAACCCGTCCGCCGATTTTATAGCCCATGCGCAGAAAATGGAGGATGGTCATTTCCCGATTTTCCATATGAGAAAAATAGCACATACGCACCAGCCGCAAAGCCTCTTTCGAGATCGACTGCCTAATGGAGTGTTCCACCTTTTGTGCATGGGCAGAATCTGTCAAAATTTCCTTCACAGGAAACAGTGTCTCCTGTGCCTCCTCGTGGTGGAAGATCATAGAGGGCAGCTCCTTTTGATAGTAGCTCTCATACACGCAGCAGAGTAAACCCTCAAAGGAGCCGTCGTACAAATAGGCTATATCTGTCCTGTAAGGCATTTTACCAAATCCTCTTTCGTACTGAGCGTGTTATCAAACAAAGAAAGCTGTTCCATAGGTTTTTGGGCGAGGGAGGCACTCTGCTCAGATAAAAGCCCTCGCAAAACAGCATCCGGGCTGTTTAGAATCCCCTGCGCAGGCTTCCCGCGGCAGGTGATGAAATATTGCGCCCGCTTCAGCACCACGCCAAGCTTCTTGAGATCAGGAAAGTCCAGCGATCCCATTCGCCGGGCTCTTATAATTTTCTTCGCACTGATCACACCCAGCCCGGGTACACGAAGCAGGGTTTCATAAGGTGCAGTATTGATCTCCACCGGGAAGCGGTCATAGTGATTGAGCGCCCAGTTGCATTTTGGGTCAATGAGCAGATTAAAGTTTGGGTTCTTCTCATCCAGAAGCTCCGAGGAATCGAAGTGATAAAATCGGAGCAGCCAGTCTGCCTGATACAAGCGATGCTCTCTGAGGAGCTGAGGCTTAGTATCGAGAGAAGGCAAGTTGCGCCCTGTTAAAACCGGCATGTAGGCGGAGTAAAATACTCGTTTGAGTTCATACTTCTTGTAAAGTGCTGCAGACAGATTGATAATCTGATAATCCGTCTCCGGCGTTGCCCCCACAATCATCTGGGTGCTCTGTCCCGCCGGGACAAAGCGGGGGGTATTCCGATATTTCGCCAAGTCCGTCCGGTTCTCATGGATCCCTGCCTTAATCCGCCCCATGGGCACCAAAATATCTTCCCGGCTCTTATCGGGAGCCAGTAACTTGAGGCTATCATGAGAGGGTAGCTCCAAATTAATGCTCATCCGGTCGGCCAAAAGCCCTAAGGTGGTGAGGAGTTTATCATCTGCTCCCGGTATCGCCTTTACATGAATATACCCGCGAAAGCGATAGGTGTTCCGAATCAGGGACAAAACCTCAATCATCTGCTCACAAGTGTAGTCCGGACTTCGCACAACGGCAGAGCTGAGAAACAGCCCCTCAATGTAGTTACGCCTGTAAAACTGAATCATCAGTTCTGCCAGTTCATGGGGCGCAAAGGTTGCCCGCTGCACATCGTTTGATTTTCGGTTGACACAATAGCTGCAATCATAGACACAGGCATTGCTCATCAGCACCTTCAAGAGGGCAATACACCTGCCGTCTGCCGAAAAGCTGTGGCAAATCCCAGCGGATATCGCGTTTCCAATGGAGCCGGGTGCGCCTTTGCGGTCAACACCGCTTGAAGTACAGGCCACATCATACTTGGCGGCATCGGATAAGACGGTCAATTTTTCTAAAATGTCCATTCCGGACTCCTTCCTCAGAGCATCGCATCCTTGAGTCCTTCAAAATCGAGATAGTCTTCAATAAACTGCTTTCGCAAGAGATCAAGAGGGATAAACTCATTATACTTCCCCTCAATCTGCACCTTGTCTGGCAACGGCAGCGTATAGAGATCAAGTTCGCTACAGAGGATGCTTTTGATGATATCTCCTAACTCTTCTTTTGTTCCATCAAAGGTGACCTCAAGAAACACACAGAAAATCCAAGGTAGCTTGCTCTTGATTCCCCTGTGCCTGAGGGCGTAGTTTAAGGTCATCAGCTGTCTCGTTCCCACCCAAGGGAAGATCGCATACTTTCGATCTGAAAGCGGTGTGACTAGATTATCCAGCAGGCCGCTGTTTCGGGCGATATACTGTATTTCAGCTAACCGTTCTTTACAACGGATGCTTAGATAGGGATAGTTGCCGCCTTCCTTCAAAATGCTGCGGATTTTACGGACAAGTACGGTATGGAGTTCAATAAAGGCCGTTTGATCCCAGTCAACAAGGGAGATACCCGGCACCCGCTTGACAAAGAGGACTTTTGATTTTTCATTGACATCCACAGTCTCCCACGCCATACCCGCAAGGGCAAAGCGCATACCCACCGGATAGACTTTATCAACCGTGCCGATGGTGCGGTTTTCGTCTTTCACAAGCAAGTACTCCGGTGCGAGAAACACAGTTAAGAATTTATGACTATTTACGATTTTCTCGCCCTCGCGACCAATCATCAGTCCGCCATGCTCTGTGCGCTCTAGCTGGTCTATGTCAATCAGGTGAGAGAGGAGTCGCTTATAATCTTCTTGGGGTATGTGCTGGAAGCAGCCCAAAGACAAAACAGCTTGTGCAAGCCCTGCCGGAGACATCTCACCATTACTCTTCAAAACGCTCATAGTCTGATGATACAAGAGATTATACGCATGATGCTGGGGTGGGATCGGCTCGATCCAATGGTCTTTTAAATAGAGCTCAATGATGCCAATGGTTCGGATGAAGTCCCAGTTGATCGGACCCAACACATCATCGGTATTAATCCGGATCTTCTCCACAAAAGTGAAGAGCAACTGCGGAATCTGCCCCCGCCTGCCGCATCGGCCTAGGCGCTGTGCGAAACTGGAGACATTGATCGGCGTGCCAACTTGGACAGCTAAGTCAAGAGAACCAATGTCGATACCAAGCTCTAGCGTAACAGTAGCGCCGGTGACGATCTTTTGATCTGTGGATTTCATTTCATCCTCCGCGTTTTCACGGAGTAGTGCAGAGATATTGCCATGGTGAACCCGGTATACATCAGGTGCTTTATTTCGCAAAGCGATTTCACGCAAATGCGCTATGATGAACTCTGTCTCTTCGCGGCTGTTGGTGAAGATAATGGTTTTCTGATCTAGGGTTTGCTTAAACAGATACTCATAATGCTCTCGATTCCCCATGTCTCCAGAAGTCACATCTACCACATTGTCACTGTCGTCTCTTTCCACCAGATCCCGCTTGTCGGTATAGTTTACGAAGCGTTCCACATGGAGCCGAACCCGCTTTTTCCCTTCCTCTACAACCGGAGCCGCACATGCGCGGCCTGTGCCGGTACCCAGCCAATTCTGTGCCAGAGAAAGATCTCCTAAAGTCGCAGACAAACCAATCCGCCGGGGATTTACCCCTGTGAGCTGCTTCAAACGCTCTAACACACAAAGGAGTTGTAGTCCACGGACATCTCGCATAAAGGAATGGACTTCATCAATCACAACAAAGCGCAAATCAGAGAACAGAGACAAGCAAGTGCCCCGCTTATTTGTAAGCAAGCTCTCCAGAGATTCCGGTGTGATTTGCAACAAGCCTTCCGGATTTTTAATGAGTTTCTGTTTCTGCGTCTGCGACGCATCTCCGTGCCACTTGGTGACCGGAATATTGGAATCGAGCAGCATCTGCTCCAAACGCTTAAACTGATCGTTAATAAGCGCCTTGAGAGGTGAGATATATAGGATTCCCACCGACTTAGAGGGATTGTTATACAGCTCAGTGAGAATCGGCAAGAAAGCCGCCTCTGTCTTACCGGAGGCAGTCCCCGATGATAGTAAGAGATTGTCGTCCGAGTCAAAAATCACCTCGCAGGCTGCTACTTGGTTGCCTCTCAGCTCTTCCCATTTATTTTGATAGATAAACTCTTGAATAAAAGGTGCCAGTCTGTTAAATGCATCCATATTCCCTAAACCTCAAATTCCTGGAAGTCACTGTGGATGTCTTCATCAAACAATCCACCTTTTGCCAGTTCGAAACTATTGTCACCCAAAATCTCAGAGACGCTCTTATGGGGATTTTGATGCAGGATATTCACCAGTTCAATGAAATCTCGAATGATTTCCCGCGGTGTGATGTGTGTTTGAGCGCCGACTCGGTTGTATTCCACATTTAGGAAGTAAACCAGCTCCTCATGGGACAAAGTGGGCGTATAATTGTAAATCTGTGCATGGATATGGAGGAGCTTCTCAATGAGGACAAACATCTCCTCTTGAGAGAGCATCTGTAAGCGGATGATGGGAGCTGAAAGATCCTTCACATCAGCAGTGGAAAAATGCCCCTCCGCCAAACGAGAGCGGAGCGCCTCATAACTGAACACGCCCTTATACTTATCCTCAATACACTGGGGTGTGGCGCCCATGAGGAAGCCGATATGGCTTGCCTTTCCTTGGAGCACATCGTTATACATGGTGAGGATTTTTTCATAGTTATTCGCGCGGGTAATGGAATTTGGGATTTTGAAGATATTGACCAGTTCGTCTATGACAACCAGCATCCCCTTGTATCCAGCACCCACAAGGAAGGCCGCGAATAGCTTTAAAAAATCATACCAAGTTTCATCAGTCACAATGAAATTGATCCCCAAATCCTCCTTCGCCTCTTTCCGGGAAGGGTATTCCCCACGGAACCATCTGAGTACGTTGGATTTCATGGTTCCGTCGTCCTGCTGGTATGCGTTCCAATAGGCGACTACTGCTTTCGCAAACTCAAAGCCATTGACCATTCCCTCAAGAGAGTCGGCCACTGCATAGATCTGCTTCTCAACCAGCGCATCAAATTCCGCGCCGCTTGCCTCTGTCTCCATCTTAACCTTCGCCTGAATACCGGAGATCCACTTCTCCAAGATCAGCGGAAGTGCGCCGCCGTCAGGTTTTGATTTCGTAGAAAGATTCTGGATAAGCTCTTTATAAGTCGCCAGTCCCTGTCCCTTCGTCCCGGCGAAACGACGCTCCGGCGAAAGGTCCGCGTCTACAACGACAAAACCTTTTGCAGTCGCATAATTGCGGATTGTCTGGAGCAAAAAACTCTTCCCGCTGCCATACTTCCCAACGATGAAACGAAACGAAGCGCTGCCCTGCTCGATCATGTCGATATCATGCAGAATCGCAGCAATTTCCTGTCCGCGACCGACTGTGATATATTCCAGCCCTACTCGCGGCACAACGCCGCTTTAACGCGTTAATCAAAATATTTGCAATTCTGTTCGGCACCCCGTTTGCCATGCTCATTGAATCAATTCCTTTACTTGTTCTTTGTAATCTTCATATAGAAGGAAATCCACATCCAAGAGGTTGTCCCCTATATAATCCACGGATTTTTCATTGATCCCGTCCACCAAAACTTCCAGCATAATGCCCTGTACATCGGCAAACTGCTTTAAGTCCATTTCACCGTGGAACACCACAGCTAAGGCCTGTATTTCAACTTCAGTTAAGATATCTTTCAAACCCATAGGCGCCTCAGAACGCGGGATCGGCTCGGTTTCAACCTGCGGCATATGCTGCACTTCCGGCTCTGGTACGATCAGCTTCTCCTGCGTAACAAGGGCTTCCCGCCTGATAGCGGACAAAGCCCCCGGATCTACCCGAACGACTGTCTTGGTCGCCTCCCGGTAGAACGCTTGTACTGCGGTGTTTACGAAGGCTTCAAGAGAGCTTCCCGCTTCGAGCAGTGTTCCGACAAGGGGATGGGTGACGGCGCTCACATTGGCAGAGAGCTTGTGTTTATAGTTTGTAAGCTTCCGCAGGACGGCTTCCATTTGTTTCATCACATAGCCGATGAGCTGTCTCCCATCCTCCGCCGCGATTGTCGTACTAAAGGTCCATTTGTTCTCACAGCACATATAAATTTCTTTTTCTGATAACACAAGCTGTCTGTCCGCTTGCGGTACCCACTGATAGAAAAGCGCGCTTTTGAATGGTACCCACGCAGTCATTTTCTTTGCCGGTTGAAAAATGGAGTTATCAAAAGAAATACCTCGATCCGCACATACCTGCCGGAGTCGATCGATGACAAAGCAAAAACAATCTGTAACCAGCTTTGCCTTGTTATCGGAAAAGAAAGCGGATTTCCGAATGTCGTACTTCGAGATAGCGCAAAACAAGCGAAAGTCGTCATCCGTGTCAGCGATTTCGGGATAGTACTCGGTGAGATCGTGTAGTTCGATAAATTCACGGAAAGGTTGAGGCAAGTCGTAATAAATATGATAATCCTTCAGCCATCGAAGGACGTATTTGTCGATGGAAGCATGATAAACACGGAAGACTTTCCAGAAAATCAGTAACTGCTCGAGCCCATCTTGGGGATCCTTTACACCAATGTTTGAGAGAAGTTCGTAAATGTATAGAAAGGCATAGGACAAGGATGTCTCAGCTATTTTCCCCTTTCGAACGTCTGTACGCCAGGTAAAGTAGGTGCGTAGCTGCTCATGCCCCATGATCTGGTAAGAGGGGAAATACTGTGAAAAGGGGACATTGCCCTGATAGTTGTCCGTAAAATCTTTCATAAACACAGCTTGCTTATAGAAGACGATCTCATTCCCATGCTGCGCCCGCCGATCAAAGAATCGTGCATAATCATAGCTCATGCGATGCGCCCGCGCAAGCCCTCGCATCTCATCAAACAGCTCCCGGATTGCATCTCGCTCAGGCTCCATGATCTTTTGCGGCTTCGCTATAAATTTTCCGACGCCGGGTATGGGGCAAGCGTCATATTCAATCTCGTAATACAAGCCTTCAGAGAGAGAGACAGGCGGATTGGTTTTGCTCTGTGGCAATGACTTAGCAACCCTACCCTCTTGCATCTGCTGCGGGCGGGGGATTTTAACTGATTCATATTTCTTATTTGCCTGATCCATATAGGTTCCGCCCATGTAAAAACTTAGCCGACTACTTTCCCAAACACCTTCAAATCATCATATTCCCCAATGGGGATGGGTTCATATTGCCGATTCAAGGAAATCAAACACCCACGCCCAAGCTTTTTCAGATAGACCTCATCATTGAGACAAAAGATACCAATTTCTCCCTCATCCAGAACCGCTTGTTCGTGGACGAAGATGATCTGTTGATCCACAAAGCGGGGCATCATACTGTCACCGCTGATTCGCAGGGCATAGTCGGCTGTATTCGGCACGGTGCTGTCAACCTCAATCATCTCATGTTCGCCGTCATCCAGGTAATTGCCTACGCCGGCGGATACCGGGACGTCATACAAAGGCATGAGCCGCTTGCCTGCAAAAGTCTCACGGATATCCATGACGCGGCAGATGTCACAAATCGCAAGAAATGTTTCAACAGTGGGATTTGACGCACCGGTTTCCCATTTGCCGATGGTATAGGTTTTCACATCAATTCCCCTTTGCCCTAGTAACTCCGCCAACTGCGCCCGAGATAGGTCTGCGGCTTCCCGTACCTCTATTAATTTTTTTCCTAAGTCCATCTTCTCACCTCCGTTTTTAATTATACACAGATTCTGCGCAATACGCAAGTGAAAACGCAGAATCTGCGCGCTGTGTAAAAGGGATACAGTTTCTGCACGGCGTCGATGCACAAAAAGGCCTCTCTGATTTGCCAATTTTCTGTCACTTTGCCTTTCTTTTCCGAAAAAGCAAAAAAGGCTTGCAATTTATCGCCTTTTTGCTATATGATATAGAACAAATTGATATATATCATAAAACGAGGAGAGATGTTATGAAAAAGAGAATAGTTGCATGTTTCGCTATGGTGCTTTCCGTCTTCTTGCTTCTGAGTGCTTGCGGTGGCGGGGGTCAGCAAGCGACCCGGCTGATTATGGCCACCGGCGGCACAGGTGGTACATACTATCCCTTCGGCGGCGTCATGGCAGGGGTCATAAACAATACCACAGACTTGCAAATTTCCCCTAACGCCTCCGGCGCGTCCGTAGATAATCTTCGCCAGATCGCAGCGGGAGATGCCCATATTGCTTTGGCACAAAATGATGCCTCTTACTATGCCTTTACTGCCACAGAGATTTGGTCAGAGTTTGAAGCTGTCACAGAACTCCGCGCCCTAATGGCCCTTCATCCAGAGCCGGTTCAGATTGTCGTACTGGCAGATTCCGGCATTTACAGCGTGGAAGACTTAGCCGGTCGCCGTGTTTCCATCGGAGATATCGGTTCCGGCGTGGAGGCGAATTCTATCCAAATATTGGGCGTACATGGAATCACCTTAGATGACATTAGCGTCTTCAATCTCGGTGTCGGCCCTTCGGCGGATGCCATGCGTGAGGGGAGCATCGATGCCTTCTTCTTCACTGCCATCGCCCCAACTGCCGCGATTATGGAGCTATCCACTCGCCACGACATCCGTCTCCTCTCCATTGACGATGCACGAATCGCAATGCTTGAGGCTGCGTATCCCTTTTATGCCAGAAAGTACTTAGATTCCGAAAACTATGCCTTTCTTACAGAACCCGTACAGACTGTGACCGTCCATGCACAGCTCATTGTATCCGCAAATATGGATGAAGAACTCGCATATACTATCGTCCGGGCGATCATGGAAGGCAGAGACGCCATCATAGAAGGACACCGTGCCGGTGTGTATATTGAGCCAGTCCACAGCGCAACAAGCGTCAGCGTCCCCCTCCACCCCGGTGCGCTTCGATTCTTCCAAGAAATCGGCGTGTTAGATTAGACTGTGGGGCAAAAGAGAAGGCTTCAGATTGGGGCAGGGATTGTGTGCGTAATCCTCACAGTGCTTGGAATCCTATCCCTCGTGATCCGCACTCCCCATCTGACCTTGACCAATGCACAAACAAATGTGCTTCTATATTTTACGCCTTTTGAGGAGGGAGAGACCTTCTCCATCAGCTACATCCATTCCCTCCATCAAAGCCCTGTGACAGAGATCTACGAAGTCCGAGGCGGACAGATTGTGCTGGTTGCTCTAGAGTTTGAGACATTCGGCGCAGGCTTGCCTGAAGCCTTAGAATCCGGACAAACACGCACCCGCCTGGAAACAGGCGGGCTGCGCATTGACGGATTTAACCGCTTGATTCCCGATCTGCGGGTCTTAATCGGTCACACGGCAGAGCATACCCTCCACATAAAAGATAAAAGCATTTCGCTGGATACCCTAGATTACCCGGGGCAATCCCTACAGTTCACGCCTAGACGGCTCAATATTTGGCAGAGGTTCTATTTCAAGCGATAAAGAAGGATGTGTGTTCCATGACAGATCATGATAAACAAAACTTAGAACAGGCAAAGTGTATAGAGAAAGAATCTCCCATCAATGAGGAAGAGCTACAGCGTGTCATGGCAAAGGTGGACAAAGAGTCAAACACACGCCGATATGCCGGTGCACCCAAATTGATCATGCGCTGGCTCTGTGTGGCATTTACTCTTTACGTGCTGATTATCAATAACGCCTTCTATTTCTTCCCTTTCAATCGGCTCGGTTTTTTCAGCACCCTCGGTCACTTGCCGCCTCAAGTCCACCGCTCCTCCTTTGTGGCACTGCTCTTGCTCTATACCTTCTTGCTCTACCCTGCACGGAAGAAAGATGGCGTCCGCGTCAACTATGTCCCTTGGTATGACCTGATTTTAGGCGTTGTGGGTGCTGCTTGTTTCCTCTATTACGCGTTTCATTTCCAAACAATCGTCGGTCAAATGGCGACCTTTACAACTATGGATGTAACTGTGGCGATCATTGGGATTTCCATCCTCTTCATCGCCTGCTACCGTGTGGTGGGACTGCCCCTCATGGTCGTAGTCGGCACCTTCATTGCCTACGCTTATTTTGGACGCTTCATCCCCGGCATGTTTGGTCACGCGGGCTATACGGTTCGGCGTATCTTCACTTATCTTTTCTACACCACAGAAGGGGTCATTGGCACACCGATTGGGGTTGCGTCTACTTTCATTTTCCTCTTTCTGCTTTTCAGCGCATTCCTGATCCGAACCGGTATCAGTACGCTGTTCATCGATCTAGCCAACGTCATCGCAGGCAGAGCCGTAGGCGGCCCGGCGAAGGTCTCTGTTGTTGTCTCGGCACTGGAGGGTATGGTATCCGGTAGTTCCATTGCAAATACGGTGGCCTCCGGTTCCTTTACTATTCCTTTGATGAAACGACTGGGTTACGAAAAGAACTTCGCGGGCGGCGTAGAAGCTGCCGCTTCCACTGGTGGTCAAATCCTACCACCAATTTTAGGTGCCGCCGCCTTTCTGATGGCGGAGATCACAGGGATTCCCTTCTATCAAATTGCGCTGGGGGCCTTGATTCCGGCGATTCTCTACTTCACCTGTGTATTTGCATCTGTACACTTTGAATCGAAGAAGCAGGGACTCCGTCCGATCCCGGACGAGGAAATTCCAAAGTTTCGCTCCCTGATCGGACGGCTCCACTTGCTGCTGCCCCTCGCAGCCTTGATCTTCTTCCTCTCCACAGGGACGACCATCGCCCGTGCCGCCCTATATGCGACTTTGGTTGCTATAATCGTCAGCATGATCCGGAAGGACACCAGACTCACACCCACAAGATTTTTTGATGCCATGGAGGCTGCTGCGAAAAACAGCATTGGCGTTGGCGTGGCCTGCGCCATGGCGGGTATGATCGTTGGCGTTGTTACCTTGACGGGTTTGGGGATGACATTTGCAACCTCCATGGTTTCCTTGGCAGACGGCATCGCCAATGAGTCTGTGCGCATGGTTGTGATCCTCTTTTTCTGTATGTTAGCCTCCCTCATCTTAGGCTTAGGTGTACCCACTACAGCGAAGTATCTCATCATGGCGACGATTACCGCACCGATTCTGGTAAGTTTGGGGATACCGATACTCGCCGCCCACATGTTCGTATTCTTCTTCGCCACAGACGCAGATATCACGCCACCAGCCGGACTTGCCGGCTATGCCGCCGCCGCGATTTCCGGCGGGACGCCCATGAAAACCTGCCTCATCGCCATGCGCCTCGCCATGGCTGCCTATATCGTGCCCTATGCCTTCGCTTTCAACCCGCAGATGCTCTTCATTGACGCCACTGTGATTGGAGTCATTCACATCGTCATTACCAGCCTAATCGGCATCATGGGCGTAGCCGCCGGACTCTCAGGCTATCTCGCACGTCCCCTGCGCCTGATCGAGCGGATTGTGCTCATTGGCGGCGGATTGTTGCTGATTAATGCGAGTATCGTGACGGATGTGATTGGTGCGGTGCTGGTCATTGGGCTATATGTTTGGCAGAAGGTGCAGAACAAGAAAGAAGCGGGTGCTGTCCCGGCTTAGATTGCTCCCACCAACGCGAGAAATCTGTAACTGCTAAAAGTTCAAAGTCCTAGTATGATGTGGTATCATACTAGGACTTTACTTGTTCTTTCGGAAATGTGTATTGGGTACGCAGGCTCCTTTTGTAAAGGAGCTGTCCGCGAAGCGGACTGAGGTTTTGCCCTTTATGCTCTTTTCCAATCCATGTTACTTCCTTGCTTGCATATAGGAAAACCGACCTCAGGCTTCGCCTGCCACCTCCTTTACACCACAGGCACCCCTTCGGCCTAGCCAATCGCTTCGCTCTTGAAGCGTCAGTTGCAAAAGGAGGCTTTTTATCGATCGCCTCTGCAAAGACTCCTACCCCCGCTCCCGCATGGGCACAAGCTGGAATCCTTCGCGGGTGAGAGCCTCTTTGATCTCCTGAATCTGCACAAAGTCACGGGTCTCTAAGCCGACAGTCAAGAAACAACTGGTGATTGCCATATTGGGATCAGAACCTGCGTAGTGGACGCTGACCACGTTACCGCCGCAGCGGGAGATGATCTGGCTCACCCCAAGTAGCTGACCGGGCTTATCCTCCAAGGCAATCTGCAAAGTGGCATTCCGCCCACTGGTTACAAGTCCTCGGGTGATAACACGGGAGAGGATATTCACATCGATATTCCCCCCAGAGAGGAGACAGACAACCTTCTTCCCCTTGAGCGGCAGTTTGTCAAACAAGACAGCCGCCACACTGACGGCCCCCGCTCCCTCAGAGACCAGTTTCTGTTTCTCCATCAAAGCCAAAATTGCCGCCGCGATCTCGTCTTCGGACACGGTGACGATGCCGTCTACATAGTCCTTCGCCAAGGCAAATGTATGTTCACCGGGAGTCTTGACTGCGATGCCGTCTGCAAAAGTGGGGACAGTGTCCAAGGTTACAGCTTCGCCAGCCTTTACACTTTCATACATGCTAGGAGCCAAAGCCGCCTGTACGCCATAAACCTTGATCTTCGGATTCAAGCTCTTCACCGTATAGGCAACCCCGGCGAGGAGCCCCCCGCCGCCCACCGGAACTACAACGGCATCCGCATCGGATAATTGGTCTAAGATCTCAAGCCCAATGGTACCTTGCCCGGCGATTACCTCCTCATCATCAAAAGGATGGATCAAGGTAGCCCCGGTTTCCTCCTGAAGCTTCCGGGCATGGGCGTAGGCGTCATCATAGGTTCCCTTGACCAGCACAACTTCCGCACCCAAGCGTTTCGTGGCCTCCACTTTGCTGATGGGTGCGCCGTCCGGCATACAGATCACGCTTCTGATTCCCATCTCTGTCGCAGCCAGAGCCACGCCTTGGGCATGGTTCCCAGCAGAGCAGGCGAGGATCCCAGCCTTTTTCTGTTCGGCTGAAAGCTGGCTAATCTTGTAATACGCGCCCCGGAGCTTAAAACTGCCGGTGATTTGGAGATTTTCCGTCTTGAGGAAAATCTGCGCATCACTACCCAAGTTTGAGGCGTCAAGAAGGTCGGTTTTGCGAACCACGTCTTTCAAGACATAAGCGGCGTGGTAGATTTTATCCAGTGTAAGCATGTATGTGTTCCCCCTAAACTTTGATCCGCCAGCCGTACTTGTCCGCGATCTCACCCCGCTGGATGCCGGTGACAGTATCATAGAGTTTTCCACTGAGCGCCCCTGTCTCGCCATCGGCGATGGTCATAATCTCATCTTGATACCGCAAGGTGCCTACGGGTGTAATCACGGCGGCAGTACCGGTGCCGAATACTTCTTCCAATGTCCCGGATCTATAGGCAGCAAACACTTCATCGATGGAGAGGGGGCGTTCTTCTACGGTGAGTCCCCAATCACGGCAAAGGGTCTTAACACTGTCCCGTGTGATGCCGGGTAGAATGCTGCCGGAAAGGGCGGGGGTGATCACTTTGCCGTCTATTTTGAAGAAGATGTTCATAGAACCCACTTCTTCGATGTACTTTCGCTCAATCCCGTCAAGCCATAAGACTTGTGCGTAGCCTTCTTTATGTGCCTTCTCCTGTGCAATGAGGGCAGAGGCGTAGTTCCCGCCAGTTTTCGCAAACCCAACCCCGCCCCGAACAGCCCGCACATAATCATCTTCCACCCAGATGCCTACAGGCTTAAGTCCGCTTGCGTAATAGAGCCCGCTGGGCGACAGGATAATCACAAACAAAAAGTTTTTCGCGGGAGCCACACCCAAAAAGGGTTCCGTTGCGATGATGAACGGACGGATATAAAGGGATGTCCCAGGCTCTGCGGGGATCCAGTCCCGATCGAGAGATACAAGCGCCCCGACGGCCTGTACAAAGTCAGAAACAGGAATCTGCGGGATACAAAGCCGGTCAGTGGTGGCATTTGCCCGTTTGCCGTTCATCTCAGGGCGGAAGAGATAGGGTTCTCCATCTTGGCCTTTATAGGCCTTCATACCCTCAAACATCTCCTGTCCATAGTGGAACACCATAGAGGCGGGAGAAAGGGTGAGATCAGCATAGGGGACAATCCGGGGGTCATGCCAGCCTACACCCTCGGTATAATCCATCAGAAACATATGGTCAGTGAAGGTGCGGCCGAAACCCAAATCACCTTCGGGTTTGGCTTGAGGATTAGGATTTTTGGTGACTCTAATATCAAGCATAAGATTCCTCCGTTCGGGAATTGGATACAGACCATAGGGGCAGATTCTTTGGACATCCCATATAATCCAAGCCCTTTGTAGGGACAGCTGGTAGCCGCCCGCAGTTTTTATTATTTTGCCGACAATAAGGGCGCGGGCGATTGATAATCGCCCCTACTTGGGCAAAATGGCACCTTTATCAGCAGAACTTACCATCTTAGCATAACGAGCCAGATAGCCATGTTTGACCTTTAGCTCAGGTTTCACCCATACGGCACGGCGTTTTGTAAGCTCTTCATCCGAGACTTTAAGCTCTAACTTGCCATTTGGAATATCGATGGAAATCGTATCCCCTTCTTCCACGAGCGCGATCAGCCCGCCTTCCATGGCTTCAGGACTGATATGCCCGATGGCAGCGCCACGAGTTGCGCCGGAGAAACGACCATCTGTGATGAGCGCCACACTCTCCCCTAAACCCATACCGCTGATGGCGGCGGTGGGAGCAAGCATCTCTTTCATGCCGGGGCCGCCCTTGGGGCCTTCATAGCGGACAACAACCACATCACCGGCATTGATCTTTCCGTCGAAAATGGCAGCAGAGACGGCCTCTTCCGAGTCAAAGACCCGGGCGGGGCCTTCGTGAACCATCATCTCTGGCACCACGGCAGATTGCTTTACCACACAGCCATCCTGGGCAAGGTTACCCTTGAGCACTGCGATCCCGCCGGACTGAGAATAAGGCGTCTCTGATGGACGGATGACGCCGGGATCTAGATTCTGCACATCCGCTAAATTCTCACCCATGGATTTACCAGTGACAGTTTGGACACTCTCGTCTAGGAGACCCTTTTTCGAAAGTTCTTTCATCACCGCATAGACACCACCTGCCATGTCCAGATCCTCAATATAGGAGTCCCCAGCGGGGGCAAGCTTACAGAGGGTCGGTGTTCTAGCGCTGATGGCGTGGGCGTCGCTCAGAGTAAGAGGCACCTCCGCCTCATTGGCGATGGCGGGGAGATGGAGTAAGGTGTTCGTCGAGCATCCCAGCGCCATGTCTACGGTGAGTGCGTTGTTGAAAGCGGCAGGGGTCATGATGTCAAGTGCCTTGGTGTCATTGCGAATCAGCTCCATAATCTGCATCCCAGCCGTCTTAGCCAGACGCAGGCGAGCAGAATAGACGGCAGGGATCGTACCATTCCCCGGCAGAGCCATGCCGATGGCCTCAGACAGGCAGTTCATTGAATTTGCTGTAAACATGCCCGCGCAGGAACCGCAGGTGGGATTGGCATTTAAGGTATAGTCTGCAAGGGTCTGATCATCCATCTTCCCAGCATGATAGGTACCCACAGCCTCAAACAGATCACTGAGACAAGAACGGCTGCCGTCTCTCATACGGCCTGCCAGCATAGGCCCGCCGGAGCAGAAGATCGTTGGGAGATTCAGCCGAGCTGCCGCCATGAGCAAACCGGGGACATTTTTATCACAGTTGGGGATCATAACCAGTCCATCAAAGGCATGAGCAATGGCGACAGCTTCCGTACTGTCACAAATCAGATCACGAGTGACGAGAGAATAGCGCATTCCCTCATGACCCATGGCAATCCCATCACACATGGCGATTGCTGGGAAAACCAAGGGTGTGCCGCCAGCCGCTAAAACCCCTGCTCTGACAGCTTCTGCAATCTGATCCAGATGCATATGCCCAGGGACGATTTCGTTATGAGAGCTGACGATGCCGACTAGAGGACGGTCAAGCTCCGCCTCGGTGAGTCCGAGGGAATAGAGCAAACTCCGGTGGGGCGCGCGTTCCACGCCTTTTTTGATACGATCTGAATGCATAGGGGATACCTCCTTGTTGGTTGATTGTGGGTAATGCATCCTCAGTCGCTTCGCGACAGCTCCTTCGGAGAAGGAGCCTGAAGGGCGGGGGCAAGATAAGGTGCAGTGCGGTTCCATGATATTTTTGATAGCCTAATGAAAGGAGGCTTTTAAAGGCTCATTTCCTAAAGGAGCTGTCAGCGAAGCTGACTGAGGATTCGCCCCTTAGCTAGATGCCGTGTCCAAATCCGCATCGCCTTGCCAGAGCATCTTCTCCCGAAGTTCCCGGCCGATCACTTCCATCGGATGATTATAAAGTGCCTCACGCTTGGCATTAAACAGCGGACGACCAGCCTTATGCTCCTTGATCCAGTTCCTTGCAAAGGTGCCGTCTTGGACATCGGTCAAAACTTCCCGCATTCTGGCTTTGGTCTCTTCTGCCGGGATGATCCGGGAACCGGAGACATATTCGCCGTATTCTGCCGTGTCAGAGATAGAGAAGTTCATGCCGGATACACCGGCTTTGTTGACCAGATCAATGATGAGCTTCAGCTCATGGATACACTCAAAATAGGCGCTCTCCGGTGAATATCCGGCTTCAACCAAGACCTCAAAGCCGCAGCGCATCAGATCCACCACACCGCCGCAGAGGACAGTTTGTTCCCCGAAAAGATCGGTTTCCGTCTCTTCGGTCATGGTGGTCTCCAAAACCCCGGCACGTGCGCCGCCGATGCCTGCGATATAGGCGAGTGCTACCTCTAATGCATGACCAGTTGCATCTTGATCAATCGCGACAAGACAGGGAACACCTTTGCCCGCAACAAATTGGCCTCTCACCGTATGTCCGGGTCCTTTGGGCGCTGCTAAGAAAACATCTACATCAGCCGGCGGTTTGATCTGCCCATACCGAATATTGAACCCATGGGCAAAGGCCAAAGCTTTGCCTGCTGTCAGATGGGGTGCGATCTCCGCTTCATAGACCTCTGCCTGTACCTCATCGTTGACGAGGAGCATCACAATGTCACCTGCTTTTGTCGCCTCAGCCACGGTCAAAACGAGGAAGCCGTCTCGTTCAGCTTTCTCCCAACTCGGGCCATTTTCTCTCGCGCCGATGACGACATTCACACCGGAATCTCTCAGATTCATTGCATGGGCATGGCCTTGGGAGCCATAGCCGATGATGGAGACAGTCTTGCCGTCGAGCTTTTTGATCGTACAATCCTTCTCATAAAACATGTTTGCCATAATTAAACTCTCCTTTTTCCTTTGTATTTTCGTCAATGGTATACTGACCTCTCTCTAGAGCGATCATACCTGTACGTACCAATTCAACAATGCCGAATCCCTTGAGCAGAGTCTCCACCGCCTCAGTTTTTTCCTCCGCGCCGATCAGAGAGAGGGTAATCGTCTCCGCACAGACATCGATGATAGAACCCCGAAAGATGTTGGCAATCTGGATCACTTCGTTTCGAACCTCGCTGGTGGCGGCTTTTACTTTAATGAGCACAAGCTCCCGCCGGATGGCTTGGGTGGGTTCTAATAGTTTCACCGAGTGAACCGGCAAGAGTTTCCGCAGTTGATTACACAAGAGATTCGCATGATTGGCATCTGCCTGCACCTCAATGGTGATCCGAGAGATTTGCGGATTATCCGTGGTACCTACAGCCAAAGAGTCGATATTATACCCCTTTCTGGAAAACAGCCGGGAGACTTGAGACAAAACCCCCGCCTCATTCGCCACTTGAACTGCTAGTGTATGTCTCTTTCTTTCACCCATGGGATATCACCTCCTAATCTACTAAAAATTCTGTAATATGCTTACCCGCACCCACCATGGGGCGAACCATCTCCTCTGCGGCAATGGCACAGTCGATCACATACCCAGTGCCGCAGACGAGGGCTTCTTGGAGTGCGGCTTCTAATTCCGCAACACTTGTGACCCGTTTCCCCATTAAGCCATAGGCTTCCGCCAGCTTTACAAAATCAGGACCTCGGTCTAAGATGGTTTCAGAATAGCGGCCTTCAAAGAGGAGAGATTGCCATTGGCGCACCATGCCAAGACTGCCGTTATTGAAAATGCAAGAAATCACCGGGAGCTTATAATGCTCTTCTGTAGCCATTTCAATACAGTTCATGCGAAACCCGCCATCCCCTGTGATGTGCAACACCACCTGATCCGGATTCGCGGCCTTCGCCCCGATTGCGGCGCCCAGCCCAAAGCCCATGGTGCCGAATCCCCCCGAGGTCAGGAGCTGACCGGGATAATCAAAATGGAAAAGCTGAATCGCCCACATTTGATGCTGCCCTACATCGGTCGAGACGATGGTGTGCTCCGGCAAAATCCGCGCGATGGTGGAGAGTGCTTGTTTTGGTGATAGGGCATCGGCGCAATCGCTGTAGACAGTCTCCGTGTTATGAGAAAAGACCTCTTCTTTCCACGCGCTGTGATCCATCTGGGGCAGTTTTTCATTGAGCCGCGCCAAGACCTGCCCCGCGTCTCCGATGATGTGATGGTCTGTCTGGACATTTTTATTGATCTCAGCCCGGTCAATGTCAATCTGGACAATTTTCGCATGTTGCGCAAAAGTCTTAAACTGGAGTCCCACCCGATCAGAGAAGCGGCAACCCACAGCAATCAGCAGATCACAGTCATCACAGGCCAAGTTCGATGCCTGTGTGCCGTGCATCCCGATCATCCCCGTTGTGAGGGGATGCCGTCCTGGAAATCCGCCGCCCCCCATGACGGTGATGGCAACAGGGGAATCAAGCCGCTCTGCAAAGGTCATAAACTCATCCTGCGCTCGGCCTCTGACCACGCCGCCGCCGCAGATAAGCAGAGGTTTTTTCGATGCCCCAATCATTTCCGCCAAGCGGTCAATATCCCCCTGATCCGGTTCCGGTGCGCCCAAGTCATGAGAGGCACGGCGGATCAAGGCACCAAGACGTCCGCTGGTGTGATGGGCTTCTCTGGGCAGTTTGGTATATTCCGCGGTGGAAAGGGACACGTTGCGGACGATATCAATGAGCACTGGCCCTGGCCGCCCGCTCCGAGCGAGGGCAAAGGCTTCTCGTACCACATCTGCAAGGCTCTCCGCATCCCGCACCAGATAGTTACATTTGGTGATCGGCATACTGATGCCCACAATGTCTACCTCCTGAAAGGAATCCTTGCCGATCAAGTCTTCCCCCACATTGGCGGTGATGAACACCACAGGAGAGGAGTCCATATAGGCCGTGGCAATGCCGGTGACCAGATTCGTAGCCCCCGGCCCCGAGGTGGCAAAGCAGACGCCCACCTTGCCGGAACTCCGCGCATATCCGTCGGCGGCATGAGACGCACCCTGCTCGTGGGCGGTCAAGATGTGGCGGATCCGGTCAGAATAGGCGTAGAGGGCATCGTAAATCGGCATAATTGCCCCGCCGGGATAGCCAAACACAGTGTCTACACCCTGTTCCAAGAGACATTCCATCAAAATATTCGCACCTGTCAGTTTCATAGTGTTCACTCCAAAATACAAAAACCCTTACGATCCGTTTGTCAGACCGTAAGGGTTGTAATGACTTCATCGTCGAGGCTTACAATTCCATTATAGGTATGACTTTTGCACTATTCCCGGCATAATAATCAGACCGAGAATAATGTTGACGAGTCGTACCACAAGTGTTGCTTTTTTGTTTTGCATGGAATTTACCTCACTAGTGTGCTAAGGCACTTTTATTAAACATAGCACTTTACAAAGGCACTGTCAATGGCGGATTTGGAACTTCCCTAACATTTTGTAGAGTGTTCCTTTTTTATTCCGATTTGCCGGATTGAGTTTGGTAATATAACTAGTGCGATCCACGGAGACAGATGTGCTTCCACCACGGACTTTAATGGTTTAAAGTTGGAAATCATATTGACAATTACAGAGTTCTATGATAGTTTATGTGATATTATGAGAGCAAAAGGCGAGGGCACAGATTGATGAGATGTAACACCACAGGTTTTGCTTGTTACTACTATTACTTTTTGGGAGAGAAAGAGTAATAGAATTTGTGTTGCGTGAATAGACAAAGAAGTCTTTCTGGAAAGTAGGGAGAGACAAAGACACCACACAGATTACAAATCTGGGTGGTATTTTTTATGTGAGGCGAGGAAAGTGTTATGGTAGTAGTGGTAAAACCGGATGTCCAGCCGGAAAAAATTGAACATTTGAGACGCTGGTTGGAAGAAAAGCAGCTGATTGTAAGAGAATATCAAGGGCAAGAGCAGTGTGTCCTTGGCCTGATTGGCGATACGGTAGCCATTGATATCGATATGCTGCGGAGTCTAGACATCGTGGAGTCTGTGGCGGAGATGCGAGATCCTTTTAAAGCCTCCAACCGGGTGCTTCACCCTGACGATACCATTATCCAGACCATAGACGGCAAAGGTCCGTCCATCGGAGGCGGAAATTTCGCACTCATCGCGGGGCCCTGCTCTGTTGAGTCTCGGGAGCAAGTGACTTTCGTGGCTGAGGCAGTCAAACAAGCGGGCGCCAACTTCTTTCGCGGTGGCGCGTTTAAGCCCCGCACCTCCCCCTATGACTTCCAAGGCCTTGGTGAGGAAGGCCTAGATCTGCTCATGGAAGTCAAGCGTGCCACAGGACTGCCCATCGTAACGGAACTCATGGACATCCGCAGCTTAGACCTCTTTGGTGAGGTAGACGTGATCCAAGTCGGCGCTCGGAATACACAAAACTACGATCTCTTGCGGGAACTAGGAAAGGTGCAAAATGTCATCCTGCTCAAACGCGGTCTCGCTGGGACGATCAAGGAACTCCTCATGAGTGCGGAGTATATCATGGCAAGCGGCAACGAAAATGTCATCCTCTGTGAGCGAGGCATCCGAACCTATGAGACCGGCTATGCACGAAACACTTTAGATTTATCGGCAGTACCCATCTTGAAAAACCTAACCCATCTACCGGTGATCGTGGATCCGAGCCATGCAACAGGTCGGGCGGAGCTGGTGCCCTCTATGGCGGCGGCAGCTGTGGCGGCGGGGGCAGACGGGATTATGGTTGAAGTCCACAACGACCCGGAAAAGGCCCTTTGTGACGGCCCCCAATCCCTCACACCGGAAGAATTCCGAGATACCGCTGAGAAGATCTTCAAAATCAGGGAGGCGATCAAGTGATGCAAGTTGGCGTTGTCGGCCTCGGTCTTATCGGCGGCTCCCTTGCCAAGGCCTATCAGCGGACCGAAGGGATTCGTGTCCTCGGCTCGGATCGAGACAAATCTATCCTAGACTTCGCCCGCATCGCAGAGGCCATTGACGGGGAATTGACGGATGAGGAACTTGCAGGCTGTGACTGTATCCTCCTTGCCACCTACCCCCAAGGCGTCATCGACTGGGTGATGGAAAAAGCGCCCCTCTTATCGGCGCATACCACTGTCATTGACTGTACCGGGACAAAGCGGCGGATTTGTGAAGCCTTGTTCCCGGTGGCGAAAGAATACGGCTTCACCTTCATCGGCGGTCACCCCATGGCAGGGCTTCACCAATCAGGCTTCAAATACAGCAGAGAAGATTTGTTTGACGGTGCACCCATGGTCATCGTCCCTCCCTCCTTTGAGGATATCCGTCTTTTTGATCTGGTGCGTAAGCTGCTAGCCCCAGTCGGGTTCGGGCGGATTTCGGTTACCACGGCAGAGGAACACGATGAGATCATCGCCTTTACCTCTCAAATGGCGCACATTGTCTCAAATGCGTATATCAAAAGCCCTACAGCGGACAAGCACATGGGATATTCAGCGGGAAGCTATCAGGACTTAACCCGTGTGGCATGGCTCAATCCCGATATGTGGACAGAACTTTTTCTGGAAAACCGGGAAGATCTCCTGCGAGAGATCGACGGCTTTTTAGCATCCATGCAAGCATACCGAGATGCACTGGAAGCGTATGACAGTCAGCGGCTATGTGCGCTATTGGAAGAAGGCCGCTGGCGCAAGCGAGAGGTGGACGGCCCATGATAAGAGTTACAGTCAAGGCAAGCACCGCGTATGATGTCCGCATTGGATCAGGGCTGATGGAACAAGTTGGAAAAACCATGAAAGAGCTACACCCCAAAGCAAAAGCAGTCGCCATTGTGACGGATGAAACAGTGGGAGTCTTATATTTAGAAGCCGTGACAGAAATCCTAGCACAAGAAGAGCTAGAACCCCATTCATACGTCATCCCTCCGAGAGAGGCATCGAAGAGCGGGACAGCATATCTGGCACTCTTAGAGTGGCTGGCTCAGAAGCAGATCACACGATCAGATTGCATTCTAGCCCTAGGCGGTGGTGTTGTGGGTGATCTCACAGGCTTCACGGCAGCAACGTACCTGCGGGGTATACCCTATATTCAGGTTCCCACAACCCTTCTTGCGATGGTGGATTCCTCTGTGGGCGGCAAGACCGCGATCAATCTAGAGGCCGGAAAAAATTTAGCAGGCGCCTTTTATCAGCCCTCCTGTGTACTCTGTGATACAGATGTTCTGGATACACTGCCGAAAGAAGTCTTCCGCGAAGGTATAGCAGAGGTCATCAAATATGGGATGCTTGGGAGCGCACGACTCCTTGATCAACTTTTAAATGAACCTCTTGCAGGCAATCTAGATCACATCATTGCCGCCTGCGTCACCATGAAGCGTGACATCGTGGAACAGGACGAGTTTGACAAAGGCGAGCGTCAACAGCTCAACTTCGGACACACAATCGGTCACGCCATTGAGCGGCAAAGCGGCTTCCAAATCCCCCACGGTCATGCCGTTGCACTTGGCATGATGGTGGAGACCCAAGGAGCGGTGAAACAAGGTCTTTGCCCCCCGGAGTGTCTGCTAATCTTGGAGAATTTGCTCCGGCACTTCGACCTTCCGAGTGGGACAGACTATAGTGCAGAGGCGCTTTGCGAGGCAGCCTTATACGATAAGAAACGCACAGGAGACACAATCACCATCGCTGTTCCATGTGAAGTTGGAAAATGCCAACTGAAGTGTATACCGATCAAAGAACTCTGTAACTGGATAGAAATGGGGTTAGAATCTTGCACGTGACAATCAAGCCAGGATCCATAGTGGGAGAGGTCGAGATGATACCTTCTAAATCACATCTTCATCGCCTGCTCATCGCGGCTGCCTTAGCAGATGGAGAGACTATGCTGCAATCAGCCCCCACCGAGGCTGAAGATATAGCGGCAACAATTGCCTGCCTAGAGGCCTTGGGTGCAGAGATCAGATACCTAGATAGCGGCGGATTCCAAGCCAAGCCTTTGGATCGCGGGAATCTGCCCCATCATGCAGTCTTGTCCTGTAAAGAGAGCGGTTCGACTCTGCGCTTCATGCTCCCCATCGTATGCGCCCTAGGCGTCAGAGCAGAATTCCGCATGGAGGGACGCCTACCGGATCGCCCCATGGAGCCGCTGGAGCGGGAGCTTACACAAGGCGGCGTTTGTCTCACCAGACCGGAGCGAGAGATATTATGTTGCGAAGGACAACTCTGCTCCGGAGACTTCTTCCTCCCCGGTAACATCTCTTCCCAATATATCACAGGTCTCCTGCTGGCCTTGCCCCTCTTAAAGGGTGACAGCAGTCTAACCGTTTACGAGCCGATAGAGTCCGAGGACTATATCAACATGACTTTTGCAGTCCTTGAAACCTTCAGGCAATTGCCGGAAATCACTCAAAACCGCTATCAGATCCGAGGGGGAAAGGCTTTTCAAAGCCCCGGCAAGGCAGTTGCGGAAGGCGACTGGTCAAATGCTGCATTTTGGCTCTCAGCGGGTGCCATGTCAGGCGGCAATATGCGCCTCAGCGGGTTAAGTCCTGAGAGCCGGCAAGGGGATAAAGCAGTCTGCAACATCCTAGAGCAGATGGGCGCCCAAGTGTGCTGGGACGGAGATATCCTCCGTGTCTCAGAAGGCACACGGCAAGGTGTAGAGGTTGACGCAACAGCAATCCCTGACCTCATCCCTGTCCTTTCAGCTGTCGCGGCTGTCAGTAAGGGTGTCACGGTGATCCGAAATGCGGCGCGCCTCCGCCTGAAAGAATCCGATCGTCTCACTGCTACCGCGGAGACCCTGAATGCCTTGGGTGCAAACATAATTGAACAAGTAGACGGTTTGGAAATCAGAGGTGTTCCAAGACTAAGAGGCGGCGCGGTAGATGCCTGGGGCGATCACCGCATCGCCATGACTGCAGCCATTGCATCTGCAGCTTGTGAGGAGCCTGTGACCATTACAGGCGCCGAAGCAGTGCGGAAGTCCTACCCCCAATTTTGGAGCGAGCTTGTCCGTTTGGGTAAGGAATTGACAGAAGAAGTATAATTGCGGCGCGGAGTTTGGAAAGGAGCGGCCTATGTCGAGTACATGGAAAAACAAAATCAGCCTAAATCTATTCGGCGAGTCCCACGGCCCGGCAATAGGTATGACTCTAGACGGCTTACCTGCCGGAGAGCCGATTGATTTGGAGGAATTACAGGCTTTTTTAGATCGCCGCGCCCCAGGACGATTCCCTTGGGCGACATCTCGGCGAGAAACAGACCAGCCGGAGTTTTTGTCCGGCATCCTAGACGGAAAAACCTGTGGCGCACCGATTGCGGCAATCATCCGCAATGAAAACGTCTGCCCCGCCGATTATGCAGATCTGCGGCACATCCCAAGACCCGGTCACGCGGACTTCACAGCAGAGATCAAGCATGGCGGCTTTCAAGCCCGTGCCGGCGGCGGGCACTTCTCCGGCAGACTCACAGCAGCCCTCTGCATCGCTGGCGGAATCTGTTTGCAGATCCTAAAACGCCGCGGCATCACCATCGGCGCACACATTGTAACCATCGGCGGCACAGAAGGCGATACGGGAGGTTTCGGCTTTACCCCGGATCCAGACATGCTGGATCCCCAAAAGCTGGAATCCCTCACAAAAATGGATATTCCCCTATTTAACCCCAGCCTCCGCGCTGGCATATTAGAGGAAATCGAAAAAGTAAAGCAAGCGGGAGATTCCCTCGGCGGCTGGATCAGTTGCATCGCACTTGGTGTCCCTCCCGGCCTAGGTGATCCTATATTCAACGGTATGGAGAACCGGATTTCCAGTCTAGTATTCGGAATCCCGGCGGTCAAAGGGGTCGATTTCGGCTCCGGCTTTGGCTTTGCCATGATGCGGGGAAGCGAGGCGAAGGATGAGTTTTGCATGGTAGACGGCGCAGTTAGGACCAGCATGAACTGTAACGGTGGGATTCTAGGTGGGATCACCACCGGTATGCCGATCCTATTCGGTACTACCATCAAGCCCACGCCCTCCATCGGACAAAGACAAGAGAGTATAAATCTTCAGACTGGTGAGTCCGTTACACTGGAGATCAAAGGCCGTCATGACCCCTGCATCGTCCCCCGGGCTGTCCCCTGTATCGAAGCGGCGGCGGCGATTGCGATTCTTGACGCACTCTTAGACAGGGAGGGAAGCCCCTATGCAACTAGATGAACTGCGAGGCAAGATTGACCAAATTGACGAGGAACTGCTCCGCTTGTTTGCAGAGCGGATGGAAGTCGTCATTCAAATTGCCGCATATAAAAAAGAACAGGGCCTACCTGCCCTAGACAAAAAGCGGGAAGCGGAGAAATTAGAAGAGATTGCAAAAAAAGTACGCCCGGATCTGGAACCCTATGCCTGTATCCTGTATGATACGCTTTTTGAGCTTTCCCGCAGGTACCAAAATACCGAAACAGAGGTGCTTTAAATGCGACGCTGCGGACTACTCGGACAACCTCTCAAACACAGCTATTCCCCCGCCATCCATAAGGCCTTGGGCGGAGGCTATAGCTATGCGCTATTTGAAGTCAAACCGGAAGATCTGGCTGGTTTTCTGGAGAGAGGCGACTGGGACGGCATAAATGTGACCATGCCCTATAAACAGGCCGTCATCCCCTTTTGTGCGGAACTGTCACCGATTGCAAAAGCAATTGGGAGCGTGAACACCATTGTGCGCCGCCCGGATGGGAGCCTTTATGGCGACAACACCGACGCCACAGGATTTCGCACCATGCTCCATCAGAGCGGCATCACTGTAGCAGGAAAAAAGATACTGGTTTTAGGTAGCGGCGGCAGTAGCTTAACCGTCCGTCACGTACTCGGAGAAGAGGGTGCGGGAGAGATTACCATCATCTCCCGCAGGGGGACGGAGACCTACGAGACCTTAGACCGTCATCGAGATGTCCAAGTGATCGTCAACACAACTCCAGTCGGAATGTATCCGAACACCGGAGAGACCCTAATTAACCTAGACTGGTTTCCAATGCTGGAAGGGGTAATGGATCTTATCTACAACCCTGCCCGCACACGCCTCTTGATGGAGGCGAAAGCACGAGGGATTCCTGCCATGGGAGGTCTCTCGATGTTAGTCGGACAGGCCTCGGCAGCGGCAGAACAGTTTGCAGGGGACGATGTTCGCATTGCCCCCTGTGACACTGCTCTCAGTGCCCTACGTTACCAAATGGAAAACCTCATTCTAATCGGCATGCCGGGCGTGGGGAAAACCCGCCTAGGCGGCCTGGTAGCAGAGTGCATGGGTCGTCCCTCGATTGATATTGACCGAGAAATCGAAAAAGCGACGGGATGTACGATCCCAGAGATTTTTGAACAGAAAGGTGAAGAAGGCTTCCGTAGAATCGAGACGCAAATCTTGGCGCAATGGGGCAAGGAGTCCGGTCTTGTCATCGCCACTGGCGGCGGAGCGGTTACACGGGAAGAAAACTATCCCCATCTGCACCAAAACGGAAAAATGATCCTTCTAGAGCGAGACCTAGATAAATTAGAGCGAAACGGTCGCCCCTTATCCCAAGGGGATTTGCAAGCTTTGTATGAATACCGCTTCCCCTTATATCAGCACTTTGCCGATTGCACACTGCGGAATGAAGGGGAGCTAGAAGAGGTAATCAATCAAATTTTGGAGGTAAGCCATGAAATTCTTAGTCATTAACGGCCCCAACATCAATCTTCTTGGAATCCGTCAACCGGAGATTTACGGACACGCCAACTATAAGACCCTAGTAAAACTTGTGGAAGACACCTGTGCCGAAGTGAGCATCGATGTCACGGCGTTCCAATCTAACCATGAAGGGGTCATTGTGGATACGATTCAGGGGGCGCTCGGCGTCTATGACGGGATCGTCATCAATCCCGGTGCCTATACACACACAAGTATTGCCCTCTTAGATGCGCTTTCTGCTGTGAGCATCCCGACGGTAGAGGTACATATATCAGATGTAGCAAGCCGGGAAGATTTTCGCCAGATATCTTATATCAGGGCGATCTGTATCAAATCGATTATGGGTCAAGGGATAGACGGATATCGGCAGGCCATTTTATACCTGAAAAAGTACTTGGAAGAAAGATAGTCCATGATACACAATAAGGCGTTCTAGCATAGAGCTAGAACGCCTTTGCATTGCCAAGCAGGAGCAGTTTAGATATCTTTGCTTATAATCGAAACGTCCTCAGCCTTGATCTTTTTCTTTAGAAAGTCTTTGCCGATTAGAACTAAGTTTATGATGGCATAGCTTACGGAGTAGTACACAAATAGATCAAATAGGGGCGTTATAACAACTAAATTAATAAAAAGCGGCGCTATAAACAAGTATGCGAATAGGATTGTGATTGTCGCGACATAACCCACGATAAGCTTGACCCACAGGCGGCCTTTTGATTTGTGAATAAACACGAAGCCTATGACGGCAAGGATAAGGGGTAACTCTCTGACTACTAATCGAGCGAATATTGCAAACCCGGCACCTCCCGGGTTCCCTTGCATCAGATCTGAGGCCGTATCAATCCAGTTGAGTATTTTAGAGATCGCCAAGTACGTAATGAGAGCGGTCTTGAAAAAAGCCCATTTTTGATTCTTCATCTTGGAAATATCTCTCCTTCAGCGAACAGTCTGCTTCATTCGATTAGCTTGTCGCTGTTCTTCGACATATTTTGTACTTACTAATTTTATAAGCATAACACAAGATGACAGAAACCTCAATTGCGCTCTAGATCGCCTCCGCAATCAGCCGCCCCACCGCTCTTGTCCCCACAAGAGTCAAAGCAGATTCTCCCCGATACAAGTCCGGTGTGCGATAACCAGCTTGGAGGACTCCTTGCACAGCACGTTCTACCACATCCGCCTCAGGATGTAAGCCGAAGGTATAGCGGAGCATCATGGCGGCGGAGAGGATCATTGCCATGGGATTGGCCTTATCTTGACCCGCGATGTCCGGTGCCGAGCCGTGAACGGGCTCGTATAGACCAAAGTTCCCTTCTGTCAAACTCGCTGAAGGGAGCATTCCGATGGAACCTGTAATCATGCTGGCTTCATCGGATAGGATATCGCCGAACAGATTGCTGGTCACAATCACATCAAACTGCCGGGGATTTGATACGAGCTGCATCGCTGCATTGTCGATGTAGAGGTGCTTCAGCGTAACCTCCGGATACAAAGCCGCGACCTCGGTGACCACCCGCCGCCAGAGACGGGAGGATTCCAAGACGTTAGCTTTGTCCACACTTGTGACTTGCTTGTCCCGCTTCATAGCCAAATCAAAGGCAACATGGGCGATTCGGCGTACTTCCTCCTCGGTGTACTGCTCTACATCATAGGCAGCAGGCCCCAGAGATGTGTCTTTATGTCCCCGCTCCCCGAAATAGATCCCACCTGTGAGCTCACGGACAACTAGGAGATCAAGCCCACCCGCGATAATCTCCGGACGTAGGGGGCAGGCGTCAATGAGTTCCTCAAATAAAATCGCAGGCCGGAGATTGGCAAAGAGTTTCAGTTCTTTCCGCAGTCCCAAGAGTGCCTGCTCTGGCCGGGCATTGCCGGGAAGTGTATCCCATTTCCAGCCGCCAATGGCTCCCAGCAGCACAGCATCAGCAGATTTGCAAGCGGCAACAGTCTCCGGCGGGAGACTGTTGCCCATTTGGTCGATGGCGCATCCTCCGGCGAGCAAAGTCTCATATTGGAAATTGTGATCGAAGCGTGTTCCCACCCGGTCTAAGCAGAGCAATGCCTGCTCCATAACCTCCGGGCCGATACCGTCTCCGGGAATGACTGCAATGCTATAATGCATGATGACTACCTCCATGTTTATTTTGCAGGGGCAGATGATTACTGCCCTAAAAAGCCTCCTTTTCCAAAGGAGGTGGCAGGCGAAGCCTGACGGAGGATTCAATCTTACATCGAACTCACAAAGGACAATCCTCAGTCCGCTTTGCAGACAGCTCCTTTGCAAAAGGAGCCTAAGGGCAACACCATCCACGTCTACGAGAATTTCTGCTTGATGGAAGCTAAAAGCCCCCCCGCCTGTATGATCTCCTTGATAAAAGGAGGAAAGGGTTCAGCGGTGTAGCTCTCGCTTTTGGTTAAATTCGTGATGAGTCCGGTATCAAAATCTATCGCAACCTCATCCCCGGCATCAATCCGCGCACTGGCCTCCGGGCACTCTAAGATCGGCAGACCAATGTTGATGGCGTTACGATAGAAGATCCGCGCAAAGCTCCCCGCGATGACACAGGAGATGCCAGATTCCAAAATTACCATAGGGGCGTGCTCCCGCGAGGAACCGCAACCAAAATTTTGACCGCCGACCATAATATCACCGGGTTTAACGGCTTCGATGAAACCGGGATCAATATCTTCCATGCAATGGGCGGCAAGCTCTTTCTTTTCGGCAATATTCAAATAACGAGCCGGGATAATCACGTCGGTATCCACATTGTTGCCATATTTGTGTATAAAGCCTTTTGCCTTCATGTCCTAGTCCTCCTTCCGCGGATCGCTGATTTTTCCTCTGATTGCAGAGGCCGCCGCCACTTGGGCGCTGGCCAGATAGACCTCGGAGTCCACATGCCCCATCCGTCCGACAAAGTTCCGGTTGGTGGTAGCCACGCAACGCTCTCCGGCGGCTAGAACGCCCATGTGTCCGCCAAGACAGGGGCCGCAAGTAGGTGTGGAAACGGCACAGCCAGCCTGGATAAAGGTTTTCATATACCCCTGTTCAATGCAGTCGAGGTAAATCTGCTGGGTGCCGGGGATAATGATACAGCGCACGTCAGGGTGGATTCTTTGCCCCTCCAAAATCTCCGCTGCCGCTTGCATGTCACTGAGCCATCCATTGGTACAAGAGCCGATCACCACCTGATGGATCGGCACCTCGCCTACCTCACCGATTTTGCGGGTATTTTCCGGCAAATGGGGGAAAGAGACCGTAGGTTCCAGTGTAGATAGATCAATCTCCACCATGCGGACATAGTGGGCGTCCGGATCCGCTTCATAGACCGTATAGAGACGATTCACCCGGCCTTCCATATAAGCTTCTGTCACGGCATCCACAGGGAAGATCCCATTTTTCGCCCCGGCCTCGATGCTCATATTGGCGATACAGAGCCGGTCATCCATCGTGAGGCTTGCCACCCCGTCTCCGGTATACTCAAGGCTCTGATACAAGGCTCCGTCCACGCCGATCTCGCCGATCAGGTGGAGGATTACATCCTTACCGCTAACCATGGGGCGGAGTGCTCCTGTGAGCCATACTAGGATCGCATCGGGCACCTTAAACCACGCCTCGCCCGTCACCATCCCCGCCGCCATGTCGGTGGACCCGACGCCGGTGGAGAAGGCGCCTAAAGCGCCATAGGTACAAGTGTGAGAGTCCGCACCGACGATGCACTCTCCGGCGGCGACAAGGCCGAGTTCAGGCAAAAGTGCATGTTCAATCCCCATCGGCCCCACGTCATAGAAGTGGATGAGCTTGAATTTCTTTGCAAACTCTCTGCAAGTCTTGCATTGCTCGGCGGCCTTGATGTCCTTGTTGGGGGTAAAGTGATCCATCACCATGACGATCTTACTGGGATCAAACACCTGGTCAAACCCTGCGTTGTAGAACTCCCGAATGGCAACCGGACTTGTAATATCATTGCCCAAGACCAGATCGAGCTTGGCTGAAATGAGCTGTCCGGGACGCACCTCCGGCAGTCCGGCGTGGGCGGCTAAGATTTTTTGGGTCATTGTCATTGGCATAGATGAGTCCTCCTTTGGGTTGTTGTAAGTACATAGGCTCCTTTTCCAAAGGAGCTGTCCGCGAAGCGGACTGAGGATTGCCCTTTTTAATTCAGCTCTTGCTAACAGATAGAAATCCTCCGTCAGGCTTCGCCTGCCACCTCCTTTGGAAAAGGAGGCTTTGGCCTCTGCATCTAAAAACAAGCCTCCAACTCCTGATTCGCCGCCGAGACCAGAGCTAAGGCCGATGCAGTGGCAATATCATGGTGAACACCAATGCCCCAGTAGGACTTGCCGCTCCCATCGGAAAGCTTCACATAGGCTGCCGCCCGGGCATCGGAGTTATCTTCAATTGCATGCTGCATATAGTCTTCAAAATTGAACTCCAGTGACCGATGTGCCTTCCGCAAGGCCTCGCTCACAGCATCGAGCGAACCGTTGCCGCGCCCTTCTAAGCGATATACCTCCCCTTTGACGATGAGCTCGACATCGGCAATCGTGCGGTCCCCCTCCCGCCGCCAATCCACACCCTCCAAGGCAATCGGATTCCTGACATTGATATAACGAGTCTGAAACGCATCATGAATTTCCTGAGGCGTAAGCTCCTTATGGCTGCGGTCGGAGAGAGTCTTAATAAAACGCCCCACCTCCGGCCGAAGCCCTTTCGGCAGATGATAGCCAAAGTTTTGCTCCAGAATATAGGCGATACCTCCGCCACCGGATTGACTGTTAATGCGGATGACATCCGTCTCATATTCCCGGTTCACATCACTGGGATCAAGGGGGAGATACGGAACAGTCCAATGAGACAGATCGTAGGTTTTGCGATATTGTAGCCCCTTCGCAATGGCGTCTTGATGAGAGCCGGAAAAAGCGGCAAACACCAGTTGTCCGGCATAGGGGTGTCTAGGACCAACAGGCAAGCCAGTAGCTTCTTCAAAGGTTTGGATGATAGAAGGCATATCGCTCAGATCAAGCCTGGGGGACACGCCATGTGTGAAGAGGTTCAGTGCCAAGGTCACAATATCCACATTCCCCGTCCGTTCCCCGTTACCGAAGAGGGTACCCTCTACACGGTCAGCGCCAGCCAAGAGAGCCATCTCCGCTGCCGCGACTCCAGTTCCTCGGTCATTGTGGGGATGAATAGAAAGAGTGACATGCGCTCGATTATGAAGATTCTTGCTCAGATAAGCAACTTGCTGTGCGTAGACATGGGGCATAGAGGTCTCCACCGTTGCAGGTAGATTGAGGATTGCCGGACGTTCGGTGCTCGGCTCCCAGATGTCGAGGACGGCGTTACAAATCCGAAGGGCAAACTCCGGTTCTGTACCTGTGAAGCTCTCCGGTGAGTATTCAAAGGTGAATTTGGTCTCCGGCATCTGGGCGGCGTGTTCGAGGAATAGTTGGGCGCCTTCTTCCGCGATAGCCACGATCTCGTCCTCACCCAGCTGAAACACCTGTTGCCGCTGGGCGTGAGAGGTAGAGTTATAGAGGTGGACAATCACCCGCTCTGCACCCTGAACGGCCTTGAAGGTTTGCTCAATAATATGAGGCCGCGCTTGAGTCAGAATTTGGATCGTCACGTCATCAGGGATCAGATCCTCCTCAATCAAGGTACGCAAAAAGGCGTATTCCGTCTCCGAAGCGGCGGGAAAGCCGACTTCAATCTCCTTAAAACCAATATCCACCAAAAACTTGTAATAAGCAAGCTTTTCCCCGAGACTCATCGGCGTAATCAGCGCCTGATTCCCATCCCGGAGATCCACACTGCACCAAGTAGGAGCCTTGGTCAGCCGATCCTGATGCACCCAATCGGTGTTCCCCTTAGGCGGCATGTAATAGAGGGGCCGGTATTTGTCCGTGTGTTTCAATGTCATTCATCCTTTCTGGAGGCGAAGCCCCCTCTGGAGACAAAAAAGCCCTCGTCTCCTGTAAAATTCAAGAGACGAAGGCATAAAAGCTTCCGCGGTACCACTCTTGTTGACGTCAAACAACGCCCACTCGTTTGGGTTGCACTCCGGGGTGAGACGCTGACGCTTCCATACGGTCTCGCACCAAACGACCGCTCTCTGAAATGGGGGGATACAGCATATTCCCTTCACTGTGCACTTTATTGATTTGCTTTACTATAGTACATAGAATACTGGATTTAGAGCCTCTTGTCAATAGAAAGTTTTTGCCCGCCTACAAAAGCGTTGACTCCCATTGGAAGTTATTTTATAATACTTCCAACAATTCTAACATCAGACGAGGTAAATAATGAAAACATTGGAAACAGAACGCCTAATTCTCCGCCCATGGAACACGGAAGACGCAGAGGACTTCTACGAATACGCCAAACATCCCGAGGTCGGGTTAAACGGAGGCTGGCCGCCCCATACAAGCCGGGAAGAATCCTTGCAAGTCATCCAATATTTCATAGAAGCAAATGACATCTGGGCCATCGTGCTAAAGGAAAGCAACAGGGTAATCGGATCTGTGGGACTTCACGCAGACAGCAAGCGGCCCAATATCAGCGTAAAAGAGCTGGGCTTCGTAATCGGAGCCGACCATTGGGGCGAGGGACTCGCGACAGAGGCTGCCAAAGGTGCCGTTGCACACGCCTTTGAAGAGTTAAACCTTGATCTGCTGTCCACCTACCACAAAACCTTCAACGCCCGCGCAAAACGCGTGATCGAAAAATGCGGCTTCGTTTGTGAGGGAATCCTCCGCCAAGCCAGCAAGCGCTATGACAAGCAGATTTTTGACGCCGCTTGTTACTCCATTCTAAAATCTGAATATGTGAAACAAGTGTAAATAACACAAAGCTCCCAGACAGTAGGGTGTAAGGTGGTGTGCAGGGTGGTTTTGATAAAGCCTACCACTAATTTCTGTTTGTATGACCTTGCGAACAGTATGCTTATTTTGTGCGACTATCCCTTTATTGATATGCCTTTGCCATTTCTATAATACGATATAAGGCTTGAATATTCAGCATTTCGTCTAATCTAACCGTTGCAAGTGTTTTCGTGTTAGCGTC
>Ga0131853_10001043_pt1 | contig 50435 bp, 59 predicted proteins | sample TergutLab28metaG_FD_92764 | JGI IMG/M metagenome (GOLD analysis project Ga0131853, IMG submission 92764) | Labiotermes labralis P1 segment gut microbial communities from Petit-Saut dam, French Guiana - Lab288 P1 (version 2) (version 2) | ecosystem: Host-associated > Arthropoda: Insects >...
CGACAGCCAAAAAGCAAGTACAGGTAACTTGTGGGCTATGACAGTATAGAAATGATAATGATACTCCCGTCAAGTCACAGTCCGAGCGTTAAAAGCGTCGCAGACAATGATGGCGGCGGCATGAGAACCATGCCGGGGTGAAATTCCCGTGAGGTTACGCCCGTAACCGTCTGATTTTGCATGATGTAAATTTGATTTTACATTAAAATTTCAAACAATGTGCAGGGCAGAGATTTGTCATAATAAAAATGCTTTTTCCTGCCCTGTATATGATTGAGATTTTAATAAGCAAACAAAGTTAAGCCTATTTTCCAATGGGCTTTTTTATGTGAATGAAAGGGGTTATCAGTATGAGCCAAGCCGCAGAACAATTAAAATCCACTGAGCAGATGAAAAGTGTTGATATACAAACCATTACCGCAGTAAAAAACGGCACTAATGAATTGGTTAGATACAGTATACAGCTTGCTATGTTAAATAGGTTGCTATCTCAAAAGCTGATAACTGAAAAAGAACATCATAAAGTAAATGAGCAGTTAAGACATGACTACGGGATTGCTTCTACTCTATGATTTACGCTTGACAAATAATATGTTCCTGTTGTACAATTATAGCTATCGAAATATAACCGATTGAGAGGGGGCTAATACTATGTCGAATGTACAAGTACGAAAAGGAACAGAGAAGCCCAGACGATTTACAAATAACCCTACAGAGAAAATCCGAGTAGCCCCATATTGTAGGGTGAGTACAGATTCCGAAGACCAGCTAGAAAGCTATAAAACCCAAGTCGCATACTATACTGAATTAGTAAACTCCAATCCCGAATGGGAAATGGCGGGTATTTATGCTGATGAAGCTATCACAGGCACGAACACAAAAAATCGTGACGATTTTAAGAGAATGATAGATGATTGCATGAGCGGTAAAATTGATATGGTTATTACAAAGGCCATATCGAGATTTGCCCGTAATACTGTTGATACCCTAACTTATGTACGGCAACTAAAAGACAAAGGCGTTGCCGTATTCTTTGAAGAACAGAATATCAATACCTTAACTACCGAGGGGGAATTTTTGCTTACTATCCTTAGTTCGGTAGCACAGCAAGAGGTAGAGAATATTTCCGCAAACGTAAAATTTGGGCTTAGAGCAAGAATGAAAGACGGTAAAAATGTTGGCTTCCGTAAATGTTTAGGATATGACTACAACACCGAAACACAAGTGTTTACCATAAATGAAAAAGAAGCCGAAATTATAAGATATATATTTGCACGTTATATTAAGGGTAAAGGCGCGTTCACCATTGCAAGAGAATTGACCGAAAAAGGTTATAAGCCGCTCCGTGCTGAAAAATGGCATTGGACTTCTGTAATTGCGATAGTAAAGAACGTGAAATACAAAGGTGATTTAGAAATGGGGAAAACATATGTAACCGACCCTATATCTAAAAAGCGTCTTACTAACTTAGGCGAAAAAGATTCGTACTATATTGAAAATAACCATGAGCCTATAATATCGGCTGATGATTTTGAAAAAGCCCAAGAGATACTAAACAAGCGTGGTGAAACTATTATGCACAAAGGCAAGCGTTGGGATAAATACAGCCGTCAATATCCTTTTAGCAGTATGATATATTGCGGCTTTTGCGAAAGCGTCTACAGCAGACGTAATTTGTATAGCGGAACAGACTATGAAAAAAGGGTTTGGTCATGTGCTGACGCAGTAAAGAAAGGTAAAAAGACATGCCCCGATAGCATTAGCAAAATTGATGAAAAAGATTTAGAACAGGCTTTTGTTGAAGCGTTCCGTTTGATGTGTAGCGATAACAAAGACATCATAACAGAATTTTTACAGCGTGTAGAAACTTCTTTGAATAAAAACAGCTACACAAAAGAACTTGCAAAGGTTGAAAAAAAGGTTGCCTATCTCAAAACCCGGCTTGACAGGCTTCTTGAATTACTCCTTGACAATTCAATCGTAAAATCCGAGTACGACCAAAAGCGTAAGGATTTATTAGATGAATTAGAAACAGCCGAGCATGAACAAGGCGAGTTATTATCTGCCGCCAAAAACGATACACAACTAAAAAAGCGTCTTGCTGAATTTAAGACCGTTTTAGAACAAAACGAAGCCATGAATGAGTTTGACCCCGCCGTGTTTGAAAGTATGATTGAAAAAGTAATCATTGGTGAGGTTGACGAGCAGAGCAATAAGAACCCGTATAAAATTACTTTCGTATTCAAGACGGGCTATACATCAGATACCGAAGCCCCACCGCCTAAGAAAGCTGGCAGACCAAGCAAAAAGAGTAATGAGGTTGAAGTTGTTGACGCTGAATCTGAAAATAATTTTACATGTTCCCATGAAATAGGACACACATGTGTCATATTACATAGTGTAGAATATAGCAGCAGGACAAGAATGTGTAAGTTAAAAATTGTTATTGCCGTATGCCCATGCTGTGATTTGAAAACTTATGACTGAAAATGACTGCCGCGCAGTCAGTTCGGTTGTAAGCAATAAAAACGCACCGATGGTAAGTTTATCTATGCAGAGAATAAGCATTTTCTTCATGTGAATGTATAAAAAATGCCTGATACCAACTCCAAGTTAAACACTGTGAAATCGAAGTCGCAAACAACAGGGCCTTGCGTTTACCTTCAGCAAACTGGCCGTAGACCACTTTCGCATAGCGAAAGCGCAGGAATGGCGTTTGCAGACGAAGATTGAGCAGATGTTTGACTGGAATTGGTATGAGATGAATATAGGGCATAAGAAAAAACACAAAGGAGCTAACCAAAATGATTGAAATACCAGAAACATATGTTCTATCCAAGCAAATTGAAGAAACATTGGTTGGAAAAACCATCAAATCAGCCACAGCAAATGCCCATCCCCACAGCTTTGCTTGGTTTTCGGCCGACCCTACAGCATATAACGCAATGCTAGAAAGCAAGAAAATAACAGGCTCAAATCCTGGCACAGGCTATACCTGCGGCGGCAATACCGAAATTATATGCGAGGATATGCTTTTGGTTATAAGCACACCCATCAAATATCACTGTTCCGGCCAAAAGCTGCCAAAATCTCATCAGCTACTGCTAGAATTTGAAGACAGTTCTCATATGAGCTGCACTGTGCAAATGTGGGGCTCTATGTTTTGTGCTCCTTGCACAGATAAAGAAGCACTAGGACATTTTTCCAATACGAATCTGCCAGACCCATTAACCGATGGCTTTGACGAAGCATATTTCGATGCTCTTTGGAATGGCGTGAAGCAATCTTTGAGCGCGAAGGCATTTCTTGCCACGGAACAAAGAGTGCCCGGGCTGGGAAATGGCGTATTGCAAGACATTCTATTCAATGCCGGTATTCATCCAAAGCGAAAACTTGAAACAATGAATGATGGGGACAAAGAAAATCTATTTCATAGCGTAAAAAACACGCTTTTACAAATGAAAGATGCTGGTGGCCGCGACACCGAAAAAGACCTGTTTAACCGTAACGGTGGCTACAAAACCATACTTTCAAAAACCACCCTAGCCTACCCATGCCGCGTATGCGGCAGCGAGCTAGTAAGGCAAGCATTTTTGGGTGGAAATATATATTTTTGCCCAATATGCCAGCCGTTAAAATAATCCATCTTGAGGATGTAGGAAAGCGAGGGAAATCAAGTGCCTGAAAAATTAGCAAAACCAAAGTTAGAAGATGTTGTTTGTGATGTTCTTATCAACGATGCGCAAAGAAACGCATTGGATTTTGCCGCATTTTTACGTGCAAACAAACTGTCGCCAAGGTGGGCTTCCGCAAATTCTTGGGTCATCAGTCACAAAAACCAGCGTGTATGTTACATAAGGTTATCAGGCACCGCTCATTATCACAATTTAGAAAGTGGCTCGTGGCATATTAGCCATGTAAATTACGGGCACACAAATCTTATCAATCATGATGAAGATGAACAATATATTTCCGATGAATTGCTAGGTGAAATAGCTTTGCAAAATGTTAAATATTGTGCAAAATGTTATAATTGCAAGCCTGGCAATGCCGTTACAATTCTTGATAAGTTATTTGACGAGGTATGCCATAGCTGGCTGCTAATGAAAAACCCCGATGCCAACACCTTGAGCTGCGCCAAAAAAATAGTGGCAATGAGGAAACGGGCAATTGCCAAAAAGGAGAAAACATGAACCGCATTAGCAAAGCAAACTATTATCTTGACATCGCACAGACCGTGGCCTCGCGCAGCACCTGCCTGCGCCGCATGTATGGCGCAATTATTGTAAAAAACGATACTATCGTATCCACCGGCTATTGTGGCGCACCGCGAGGACGCCAAAATTGTTGCGACATGGGCTACTGTCTGCGCGAAAACATGGGCATACCTCGCGGCGAACGATACGAGATGTGCCGCGCGGTGCATTCTGAGGCCAATGCCATAATTGCGGCACCGCGCGAGCTGATGCTGGGCGCAACGTTGTACCAGGCTTGCATTGATGCCGCAACGGGTGGCCTTGCCGCAAATATAGACTCATGCCAGATGTGCAAAAAACTGATGATAAACGCAGGTATCGAAACCGCTGTATATCGTAACACGCCAACAGAATATCGTGTGGCTTCGGTTGAAGATTGGATTGCAGATGATGATAGCCTAGGAAAAATTGGATACTAAGGAACTTGAGGTACATATGGCAGATTTACTAAAAGATATGTATAGTTATGATTCACTTAATGAGCTCGCCTTGGATATTCAATCAGTTTATAGCTCATTTCTAGTTGACGAATTTATGAAATCAACAATGGACAAGTCATGGAATGATTTGGAGTTAAAAGGCAGGGCGCGGCAAATAAGCGTAAATTTGGGAAAGTATTTGCCACCGAATTACAAAGAAGCCCTTTGCATTATTGATGAGGTGGTATCTAACTATGATAATGGCTTTTGGGGCATCTTCTTTCCAGACTTTATTGAAGTTTATGGGCAAGATGAATCAAATTGGGACATATCTATAGCCGCTTTGGAAAGATATACCCCATATTCATCCTCTGAATTTGCAGTAAGACCATTTATAATTAACCACGAAGAGCGTATGATGGCACAAATGCATGCGTGGTCTAAGCACGAAAATGAACATGTCCGCAGGCTTGCAAGCGAAGGCTGTCGCCCTGCGCTGCCATGGGGACAAGCATTAACAAAATACAAAAAAGACCCTACACCTATATTGCCTATATTGGAGCAGCTAAAAGCCGACCCATCACTATATGTGCGAAAGAGTGTGGCAAATAATATAAACGATATTTCCAAAACACATCCCAATTTGGTTGCAAAGCTCGCAAAAAACTGGTATGGTAAAAACGAATATACCAATTGGATAGTAAAGCACGGATGTAGGACGTTGCTTAAAAAGAGTAATCGTGATGTATTGGCTATTTTTGGCTTCCGTGATGCCGCTTCTATAGTTATTGATGACCTCTGTTTAAACAAAACGTCTATTTCCATCGGAGAAAATGTTGCTTTTTCATTTTCAATTCTTGTAACGGAAACAACAAAAGTTAGGTTAGAATATGGGGTTGACTATGTAAAGTCAAATGGCAAAACAAGCAGAAAAATCTTTCAAATATCGGAAAGTTCGCTGAAAGCAAACGATAAGAAGCATTATACAAGAAAACATGATTTCATAGATTTAAGCACAAGAAAGCACTATCCCGGAGCCCATTCAATTACCCTTATTGCCAACGGGGTAGAAGCTGGGAAATTGGCATTTGAATTAAGGACCCGTGAATAATGGAGGTAACGCTATGGATAACAAAATACGCTGCTGCTGGGCAGGTGAAACCCAGATATATCAAGACTATCATGACAACGAATGGGGGCGACCTGTGCACGACGACCGCAAGCTATTTGAAATGCTAATTTTGGAAGGCGCGCAGGCTGGACTTTCATGGATTACAGTACTAAAAAAGCGTGAGGCATACCGCCAAGCCTTTGATAATTTCGATGCGCACAAAATCATCCAATATGATGATGCAAAAATCGAAGAATTGATGCAAAACCCAGGCATTATCCGCAATAGCCTGAAAATTAATGCCGCCATTACCAATGCGCGGCTGTTTCTGGATGTTGTTGAAAAATACGGCAGCTTCAGCGACTTCATCTGGAGCTATGTGGACCACAAGCCCATCGTCAACCATTTCCAAAGCCTGGCCGATATTCCAGCCACCACGCCTCTCTCCGACAAAATTAGCAAGGATTTGAAAAAGATGGGCTTTAAGTTTGTGGGCTCCACAATAATATACGCATATATGCAGGCCACGGGCATGGTAAACGACCATTTTACCAGTTGCTTTGTATACAAGGAGATGATGAGGCAAAATGGCGATAAATAAAGAATTCCAAAACGATATCGACATAATACTATCCCATAGACACGACCTGGGGGCCGATTTTTGGACCACGCCGGACAAGCGGCTGGCAAAGGGTGGTGCTTTTTCGGCGTACAGCTGTGCTCTGATGCTGCTGGAGCTAGGAATGGAGCCAGAAAACCCAATTTTGACAGCACTAGCCGAGCTGTTCTTCGACATCTGGCGTGATGATGGGCGGTTTAAGCTGTATCCCAGCGGCGGCATACTGCCATGTCATACGGCATACGCTGCCAGCTTGCTATGCCGCATGGGATATGTGGCCGACGAGCGCATACAAACCACTTTGCAGCATTTCCTAGACACTCCTTGGAACGATGGCGGCTGGCGCTGCAATAAATTCTCGTATGGACGCGGGCCGGAAACAGAATATTCCAATCCACTGCCAACATTAAATGCGCTGGATGCATTTCGGTTTAGCAACCACCTTAACAAAGAACCCGCACTGGACAAGGCGGTTGAGTTTTTGCTCGCGCACTGGATAATTAAAACACCCATCGGCCCTTGTCAATATGGTATGGGTACGCGGTTTATGCAAATAGAGCTTCCTGCGGCCAGTTACAATCTCCTTAACTATGTATATGTTTTGTCGTATTACGACTACGCAAAAAAGGATGCGAGATTCCTTGAAGCACTTGCTGCATTGGAATCTAAGCTGGTTAACGGACAACTGGTGGTTGAGCGTGTATCGCCAAAGCTGTCCAAGCTTGCATATTGCAAAAAGGGCCAGCCCAGCGAAGTTGCCACGCACTACTACCATGAAATTATTGCTAATCTCCCGGAAAGGAAAGTTATATGACAGCTGCGATTTTCATACTGCTTGCTTTGGTTATTACTACAGTCGTATTGGTTATTTCAAAGTTGCAATCCAACAAAAAACGGGCAAATAAATTCATGCATGACTTTGGTCAACCACCTGATGATACAGATTATGAACTGGGCAGCATCAAACGATATGCCAGTTATATCGGTTCGCACGAAACACCTGGTTTTCGGGTAGATTCTATCACTTGGAACGACTTAGACATGGATGGCATCTTTAAGCGTATCAACGTTTGCAAAACATCCGTTGGAGAGGAATATCTATACAACTGTCTGCACGAGCTTAATCAAGACGATATTGGCCTTTTGGAAAGAGAAAAATTGATATCACTGTTTACAAATAATGTTGAAGCCAGGTTAAAGACCCAGATGTGTCTGGCCGAACTGGGCAAAGAGAATTACAATAGCTTGGCTCGAATTGTGCTTGGAACGAATTTTCACATGTTGCGCTATCCACTTTTGTACACCGCTCTGGCATGTATGCCTATTTTGGCAGCATCGACTCTTTTCATTAATGTATATCTTGGGGCGGCCCTAATCTTTTTAACATTTGTGGTCAATGTAATCGTTTATCACAAGGCCAAATTTATCGTAGATATAGAAACTATTAATATCAGATATTTCTCTAAGCTACTTTACGCCTGCAAGAAGCTTACCGCAATGGAGTATCTTGATTCTTTTGCTGTGTCTGCTACTATAAAGGAAAATAGTGGCGTCTTTAAAAGGCTTTCCAAGCGTATTTCTCAATTTTCCAGCATTAGAAAGGCAGATTTCCTAGAACTAATGATATACATTGACATCTTGTTTTTAAGCGACATGCGCAAATACAATAAATTCATGAGAGGCATAGGGCAGTATCCAAGGCAAGCGCATGCCCTTTTCAAAGCCGTAGGCGAAATAGACATCGCATTGAGCATCGCATCTTTTCGCAAAAGCCTACCAGCTCATTGCCTGCCTACCTTCACAGAAGGCGGAAACATGGAATTTTCAGATATTTTCCATCCTCTTATTGCGCAACCCGTATTCAATTCAGGGCAATTCCAAAATCAAAATCTCATAACCGGTTCCAATGCTTCCGGAAAGTCCACTTTTATACGCTCATTGGCCATCAATGGTATTTTGGCACAGACAATATACACCTGCGCCGCAAAAGAGTTTAAAGCCCGGCATTGCCTAATTGCCACCTCAATGGCGGTACAGGATAATTTATTAGGCGGCGACAGCTACTTTGTTGTAGAAATAAAGTCGTTGAAGCGAATTTTAGAATATGCGCAAAAATATCCATGCGCCTGCTACATTGATGAAATACTACGAGGCACAAATACCATAGAGCGCATATCCGCTTCTGCTGCGGTGCTAGCCCATCTGCACAAACAAAACTGTCTGTGCACTATAGCTACTCACGACATAGAACTTACCCGCATATTAGCGGATAAATTCGACAATTATCACTTTAGTGAGAGCATTACCGATGATGGTATCGAATTTGATTACAAGCTAAAGGCAGGACCTTCTACAACCCGCAATGCCATCAAGCTGCTAGATTTTATGAACTTTGATAAAGATATTGTCAAACATGCCGAGAAAATGGCATCGGAATTATAGCAATTCTACTTAAAAACAACGAGGCCGCGCGCGATGCAACCAGTGCTCCAAGGGTGTTTCGCGCGCGAGCTGAGGCCATTTTTAAGTTGAATTGCTATACAATAGCTATCCAAAACCCGCAAGAAATATGGAGAATCACATCCAGCCCTCGTTTATAATGATGAGTAAAGGAGAGGATTGCATGGATTGGTTAAAGGGAATGAACGAGGTCATAGAGCATATCGAAGAAAACCTGCATGAGCCCATTGCCTACGAATCTATCGCGCGCATCGTTGGCTGCTCTGTGTATGAGTTTTTTCGGATATTTTCGTTTATGACCGGTATTTCGCTGGCAGAATATATCCGGCGCAGGCGACTGTCGCAGGCTGTTTTTGATATCCAGGGCAGCAGTGACAAAATTATTGATATTGCGCTGAAATACTGCTACGAATCACCGACATCGTTTACAAAGGCATTTAAAGACCTGCATGGCATAACGCCCACGTCTGCCCGCAATACAAATGCCACCCTAAAGACCTATCCGCCACTCTCCTTCAAACTCACAATAAAAGGAGTGGATGAGATGAACTTTAGAATTGAGAAAATGGATAGTTTCCAAATTATGGGGCTATCCGGATATGTTGATGAAGAACATATCGAAATTAAACCTGGGCTATCCTTGGTCACACTATGGGATACATTCCTAAACCACGGCTACAACGACCACTTTCTGAACAATTTCTATACCGCGCCATTTTGGCAGGTCGGGGCCTATGATTTTAACTCATTGGATGGAAAAACTCCAACTATCGTCGGCGCAGAATACAAAGGGGAAATGCCAGACATTGATGGTCTGGATATAAAAACTATTCCCGCTGCAACATGGGCTGTGTTTTCCATTTGCTCATCAACAGGAAGCGAAAAATACAACGAGGCATACGCTAAAATATTAACGGAATGGTTTCCGCAGAGCCAATATGCCCGCAATGAGGATGTGCCTTGCCTTGATGTTTATCCTGGTGGCAATGTTAATTCCGGCAGTTATGTATGGGAAATATGGATTCCTGTGCTAAATGCACAAAAATAAAATTTTCTGCATTTTTTTCTTGCAAAAGCATAGCGTCTGTGGTAGAATAATGGGGCTGGAATTTTTACGAAGATATTTTGAGGAGGATTCTTAAATGAGCACACTATACATTATTCTTTCTGTGGTACTTGCCCTTGCTTGCTTGTGCATGATAACGGCAATACTGCTGCAAAAGAAACGCCAGGCCGGTTTTTCGGGCAATGTTGGCGGTATGAGCGGCGACAAAACCTATTTCGACAAAAACAAAGCCCGCACCGCAGAAGGCAGGCTGGAAAGATGGACCAAGCTCCTTGGCGCGTTTTTCATGATATTGTCGCTTGTAATTGGTTTTATAGCCTAGCAACTCCGTTAAAATTCAAAGCCCATGCCGTTTTGGCATGGGCTTTTTTGCGTATACTAACATTATGACAAATGACATTATCAAGTTCATAGCCATCATAATATGCTTCGGCATTGCCGCCACAGGCCGCAATTGGCTTAACCGCCGCGACTATTTGCTCTTAACTGCAGCACTGGTCTTAACCGTAGCCGCCGACTTTTTCCTGGTCGTCATCTACTCCTACCCCATAGGTGTGGCTTTTTTCTGCGCCGTGCAAGTGATGTATAATATGCGCTTTGGCGGCACTGCGCGGCTAAAAATACTGCCATTTACGCTGGTTATTCCCGCTATATTCTTTGCCATCACCGGCGATGCGCTAGTAACCATTGCCATTTTGTACGCTCAGCTTTTCCTACTTTCCTATGCCGCTATGATACAATTTCTTCGCAAAAAAACATTCCCCACCACTAACAATGTCCTCATTCTCATTGGCATGACAACCTTTGTATTATGCGACATATGTGTAGCCATCTGGAATCTATGGCGCATGGGCATCATCACAAATATCGACCTTGCAATTCATGCTCACGCCGCAATATGGCTATTTTACACCCCGGCACAAATATGCCTAGCCCTAAGCGGCCGCAAATTCACAGGGGCGACCTCACGAAAATGTCATTCCGGGCTTGACCCGGAATCCCCTACGGGTTAACAATACACGAAAGGACTGATAATTATAGCTGAAATCAATATATCCAACATGACCTTCGCCTACGATGGCAGTTACGAAAATGTATTTGAAAATGTAAATCTTTCCATAGACACCAATTGGAATCTGGGCCTTTCAGGCCGCAACGGCCGCGGCAAAACAACCCTGTTGCGACTGCTGGCGGGTCAGCTACAATATCGTGGGAAAATCACAGCTCCATGCAGTTTTACATATTTTCCCTTTGATGTGGATAAATCACGTATTACATCGTCCATTATCGCAGACTTTGGCAATTTCCCGGAATGGCAGCTGATACGTGAGCTAAATCTGCTGGATGTATCTGAAGACGTGCTGCACCGCCCATTTTTCACCCTCTCTGGCGGCGAGCAAACCAAAATAATGCTGGCAGCTCTGTTTCTACGCGAAAACAATTTTTTGCTGATAGATGAACCGACAAACCATCTTGATATCCACGGTCGTGAGCTGGTCAGCCGCTACCTTGCGAACAAAAGCGGCTTTATCCTTGTTTCCCATGACAGATATTTTCTGGACGGCTGCATCAGCCATATTTTGTCAATTAACAAGGCGAACATCGAAGTTACGCGAAGCAATTTTTCCACATGGCTAGAGAATAAAGAAAGACAAGATAATTTTGAGCTGGCAGAAAATCAAAAACTAAAACGCGAGATTGGACGATTGGAAAAAACTGCTAGAGAAAAAGCAGATTGGTCTGACAAAACTGAAAGCACAAAAATTGGCCTGGGTTTGGGTGACAGGGGTGCTATTGGTGCGAAGGCCGCCAAAATGATGAAGCGTAGCAAGGCCATTGAAGGTCGCCAACAGCGCGCCATTGAAGAAAAATCCAAACTTCTGAAAAACATAGAGACAGTTGATGACCTAAAAATCTTTCCGCAGAAATATCACAGCAAAGCCCTTGTACGATTGCGTGATGTTAGCATATCTTACGGCGATAAGGCTGTTTGCGATAATATCACCTTCACCATAGAGCAGGGCGACCGCATTGCCCTTTGCGGCCCAAACGGTAGCGGCAAATCCAGTATAATTAAGCTAATTTGCGGCAATACCGGCAATTTACGACACACAGGCGAAACCCATGTGGGCAGCGGCTTACAAATATCCTATATTTCCCAGGACACTTCCCATCTCACGGGCACTCTATGGGACTTTTGCCGCGAAAACGCCATAGATGCAAGCCTAATGCTGGCAATGCTGCGTAAGTTGGATTTTAGGCGCGAGCAATTCGACATTGCTATGCAAAATTTTTCCGCAGGTCAAAAGAAGAAGGTGCTTATAGCAAAAAGCCTAATGGAAAAGGCCCATCTCCTAATTTGGGATGAGCCGTTAAATTACATAGATGTATTGTCGCGCATACAGATAGAAAATCTGATACTGCGATATGAGCCAACGATTTTGTTTGTAGAACATGATGGCGCGTTTTTGGATAAAATTGCTACTGCGCGGGTCAATTTAAATTAATTGAACTTCCGCTTTCTGGCTGCTTCGCTTTTCTTTTTGCGGCGCACGCTAGGCTTGTCGTAATGCTCTCTTTTGCGAACCTCGCCTAAGATGCCGGCCTTCTGCGTGGCACGCTTAAAGCGACGAAGGGCAGAGTCCAAAGTTTCGTTGTCTTTCAATCTGACCTCTGACATATTTGATTCCCTCCCTCCGCATTTACCATTTCGGCACGTATTATCAAAAATTGTATCCAGTTGATTTACTTAAAAACAACAAATATGAGTGAGAAGCGGCGAACGCTTCAATGACGCTTCTTGCGAAGTATTTGGCGATTTTTAAGTTAATCCACTGTTTCGACTTATTATACATGAAAAATTTCCCCACGTCAAGAAGAATTTTATTGAAACAGTTAGGGTAGCCGTGATATAATTAACTTGACACAATTTTACAAGGAGATTTTATGACCTTTCGAGAGATAAAACCCCGAAATTCTGCCATTTTATTCATAGTCTATGTCATTAGCGGCATTGCCTTGATTATCTTGGCGTGGCACACCAGAAGTGTTTTGCCCCTAGCCGCAGCCCTAGCCGCCATGGGCCTTTTGGGCATCGGCATGTGGATTCATATGTGCCTAATTTGCAGAATCATCATTGGCCATCACGGTATAGAATACCGTGCAATCAAAGCGCAACACACTATACCTTGGAATAAGGTGGAAAATGTACATATTGCCCGCTTTCCAAGACGCGTTGGCCCCTTATGGATTTGCTTCGTCACAAAAGATTTCAGCGGCTCACGCTATGGTGCCGCAAGCGATAGCTTTATTCGCGTGCAGCATAGCAAAAATATAGAGGATGAAGTGCGCAAATATTGGAATTTCAAGGAGAAAAAACCTATATGATAATTCGTCAAGAAACACCGCGAGATTATGATGAGGTTTATAATCTTGTAAAAATCGCTTTCGCAAGCAACCCAAATGACGACGGCACTGTGCCGGATTATCTAAATGAGCTGCGTAGAAAGGATGCATTTATCCCGGAATTATCACTTATAACAGAAATCTATGGCACAATTGTCGGACAAGTCGTGCTATACAAAACCACAATTGCAACAGTACAAGGTACTGAACTAACCGAACTGCTACTTTCCCCAATTTCCGTTCATCCAGACCACTTTCGTCGTGGCATAGCTAGCGCTATGATTGGTGAAGCCCTGCAAATAGCTGTACAACTGAGCTATCGAGCCGTATTTCTATGTGGCGACCCCAAAATATACGGAAAACTTGGATTTGCACCCACATACAAGTACAGCATTTTCCATAAAAAGGATAATGCAGCCGAATGGAGCATGATGCGCGAACTATACACCGGCGCACTGGGCGGCATCACAGGAACCATTAACACAATCTAAGGAGATACAGACATGACTAAACTTAACCTAATCGCCACTGCCACTTTTGGCCTTGAAGCCACTGTAAAGCGAGAAATAACGCGCCTGGGATGCGATATCACAGCATCCAGCGATGGCCGCATAGACTTTACAGGCAACTTTGCCGACCTGACCCGCGCAAACCTATGGCTGCGAGCATCTGATAGAATTTTGCTAAAAATAGGCGAATTTAAAGCTACTACATTTGACGAACTATTCGAGCAGACCAAGGCCTTGCCCTGGGAAAACTTTATCACATCTGACGGCCATTTCACCGTCACCGGAAAATCCATTAAATCCGGTTTGTTTTCTGTGCCGGACTGCCAGGCCATCGTCAAAAAAGCCGTGGTGGAGCGGCTTAAAACCAAATATAATCTCGACTGGTTCCCTGAAACCGGCCCGGTATACAAAATTCAGATAGCCCTACTAAAAGACGTGGCAACATTAACCATAGACACAACAGGCGCCGGCCTGCATAAGCGCGGATATCGCGCCATCACATCCGCTGCGCCCATCAAAGAAACTTTGGCAGCAGCCATGATAGAGCTGTCATATTGGCGCAAAGACCGCACCCTACTGGACCCCATGTGCGGCAGTGGTACCATAGCCATAGAAGCCGCCCTTATGGCCAAGAATGTCGCGCCGGGACTTAATCGCGACTTTGTATCAGAGACCTGGCCGCAAATTGACGCCAAAATATGGCAAGAAGCTCGTGAAGAAGCTCGTGCCAAAATTAATAAGGATGATATAGCACCAATTTTTGCTAATGACATCGACAGAACGTTGATAAGCCAAGCTAAGGCAAATGCCCATGCTGCAGGAATTTCAGAGTTTATACACTTTGAAGCAGCAGATGTTGCCAGCATATCCTTGCCAGGAGAATATGGCGTAATGATAACAAACCCGCCATATGGCCAGCGGCTGGGTGAAAGCGACCAGCTACGTAATATATACAAAGCCCTAAAGCAGCTGTTGCCCAAAGATTCCACCTGGTCGGCATATATTATCACATCAGACGAGGAGTTCGAGAAACACTTTGGAAGAAAGGCAAATGCCAAGCGCAAGCTCTTTAACGGTGCTACAAAAACGGATTATTACCAATATCAAGGCCCGCGCCCGCCAAAATCTGACAAGACATGATATTTACCAATTCGCATATATAGTCATTAAACTTGAAAAGCGTACCAAGAAAACGCAGGATTTTTGCACGAATACGAGGAAGTGACGCCGCCGCGTGCCTGTCAAGTTTTGGCACAAGAATCACGTGCCAAAACCAATGGGCACGCTAGGAAGAGCTGACGAAGCATTCGTGCAAAAAGACAAGTTTTATGGGATGATTTTCAAGTTTAATGGCTATAATAGCCATGAGGTGATAAATCATGGCAAAAGCAGGAATGAGGCGCCCGGACCCAAAAGAGCCCCACGGCACAGAAAGTAATAAAAAGCAGAAGTTTCCGAAAAATGACGTGGAGCCGGTGCCGGAAATTCAAGGCAAAGAGAAAAACTAACATATTGTAAGGGCGATGCTGTGCATCGCCCTTATTTTAGTATTCAATTACATAAAGCCTATCACAATCAGATTTGCTATGCGTCATACCTACCTTTTCGTAAATCCGACAGGCACTAATGTTATCCTTTTCTGTCATCAAAAAGCTTTCACCAAAGCCATTTTCAGCCGCCCAGGCTATCACATATTGCATAAACCGGCTTCCATAACCTTTGTTCTGATGCTCTGGGTAAATTTCCACGGAATATACAAAAAACATCGGCGGCCTGTCATCAACACGCGCCAACGAATATCCATATAACAAACCAATGTTCTTGTCTCCAAGTTTCGCCTCAAAAACAATAACATCGTCCACATTCACTAATCCAAAAGACACATCCATCAATTATCATTCTCCACATAAGAAAAATAATCAAAGTCCGCATAAACTCGTGGCAAGCTTGTTCCGCTGACATCTATACAGAACATACCCACGAAAGCACCCGTAAAGGCCGCGCCCTTGCAGAAATCGTCGGATAATTTGTAGCAATCAAACTCCAGGTCTATTTTGTTCCAATTATTGCCGCCATCGAAAGAATAATGGTATGTGTATTTTTCTTCTCGCACGCAAACTTTCAAATGTACATATGCCACATCATCCGGTACCGAAATTTCATTGCCTGCCAGCGGATTAGCATATTTCTCGTTTTCTGCCGTCATAATTTCTAGTACCCGGCCTTTTTCTTCATGATGCGTCACATAAAGCATCGTCCAGTTAGCTGTGTTGTAGTAGTTTGATATCCCCGCCAGTTGTTGGAAATCTCTCGGCGAAAATGCCACCGATGTAGCCGCATCAAAATCGAAGGACTGCCAGCGACGTGCCACATGTGATTGCACAAAAAGTGATTGCAAAGATTGCTTGCCATATAGCCTCAAATGCCCCGGGTTCTCTGTTAAATTGCAGATATCCTCACCCAGCGGCACCCGCAAGGTTTGATAATGTATGTTTAGCTTGTCCGAATCAAAATTATCCACACCGGGCCAATCTTGCGGCCAGGTTTGTTCTTTCAGCGTAGTCTCAATCGTAACTGACGGTTGATTTCCGCCCTCTACATATGGCCAGCCATCGCGCCACACCATTTTAGCAATAGATGTCTCGCGGCCCAGCGGGCAATATGTACGGCCCAGCTGGTCACCATCCGCATATTCCATATATTTATCGGTATATCTCCCATCGCCTACAATAGGTCTGCCGCATAGATACACAAGATACCATTCTCCATCCGCCGCCTGCACCCAGGATGCATGCCCTGCTTTTTGGATTGGATTTTTAACATAGAAGCGGCTGGTTATCAGCGGATTTTCAGGGTGCATCTCGTATGGCCCTTCGATACTTTTTGACCGCGCCAGGGTTGCCATATGGCCATAGCCGGTGCCGCCTTCCGCCGTTAGCAGGTAGTAATATCCGCCAATTTTATACAGATGCGGCGCCTCGGTTAGGCCATATTTGCTGCCTTTGAAAATAATCTTTGTTTCACCCACCAAACGCTCGCGGAAATTAGAATATTGTTGCAACACAATGCCGTAGAAGCTGTGGTTTTTCTCGCGATGGTCCCACACCATATTAACAAGCCATTGCTTGCCGTCATCATCATGGAAAAGCGATGGGTCAAAGCCGGAGCCATTAAGATATATGGGCTCGCTCCAGTCGCCGTCAATCGTATCGCAGGTGACAAGATAGTTGTAACCCTCTTTAAACGCGCCGCGCACCACTTTCATATCGCTATAAATTAGCCAAAACTGACCTGCGTTATAGCTAAGCTGTGGTGCCCAAACGCCGCCGCTATCAGGATTTCCAAGCATATCCAGTTGCGAAACACGGTTAAGCGGGCGCGAAACCAGCCGCCAATTTTTCATATCCTTAGAATGGTGAATTTGCACGCCTGGAAACCATTCAAAGGTAGATGTGGCAATGTAATAGTCATCACCAACGCGGCAAATGCTGGGGTCGGGGTTAAAGCCCTTCAAAATAGGATTGGTAATTGTCATGTTTTGCCTCCTCTTGTTGTGTCCTTTGCTCTTAGATAAATATACCACATTCCATGCCGATTGAAAAGTGTTTTTCGTTGCTCTTGATACAATTTCGCAGGCGATGATGGTTGAACTTGCCTCATAATTGGGTAATAATGTTAATAACAGGAGGTGACTACCGTGAAAATACTTTTCGCGATATTGTTTGTGCTTCTCATATTCATATTCCCACAAAACATTGGTGCGCAAGAGCTAGATAGATTACAAATATTTTTTCATGAAATTGATGCAGATGGCGAAGATGTGTTAAATTACTATCACATTACCATACCTGCCTGGCTGACTGTCGAAAACCGCGCCTTAGTCATCTTTACCGAAATTTTTAACAATATAAATCCCGAAAAGATGATTTACGCACCGCCTAATGTAAGTATATTAGGCATTTCCTTTCACGCAGCGGCATCTCATCTCATCATAAATCTCTCTGTAGACATAATGAACTACGGCGGAACACATAATGAATATATGTTAATACAAAAGCTGCTGGCAAATGCCGCAAGCATGGCAGATGTACGCTATTTGACCATTCTAATTGAAGGTCAAGAACAATATTTTCCAGAAGGCACATTAATTTCCTTGCATTATTTAACCGCCCCAGAATCAAAATAATTGATACAATCTTGATTTTAGGAGGCTATAACCATGAAAAATAAAATCGCAAAGGCTGGCTTGTGTGTGATTGCGGCAGGCTTGCTATTTACAGGCACAGTATATGGGGCCGAGGCACTACAGGAATATGATGATATTCCTGTAGTCAGCACCAGTCAGGCTTTTTGGCGCAAGAAGGACAAGGAGACAGCACCCGGCACTGAAACACCTGATGCCAGCCCATCTCCAAGCCCAAGCGCGACTCCAACGGGCGCTCCAAAAGACGCACCAAAAATGAACACACCAAAAGCTACGCCGCAAGCAGAAACAACACCAAAAGCTACGCCGAACGAAGCTCCACAACCATCGCCACAGGCTTCTCCTGTAGCAGCTCCAAAAGAAACGCCAAAGGCAACACCAGAAGCTTCTCCAAACACTAACCAGCCAAAAGAAACCAGCGATATTGACAATGATGGATTTGATTACGAGGCAACCTTGGCACGCTATTATCAACAGGGCGACAGCCAGCACCGCAATCAAAGCCAGCCGCAGGGCGGCCAGCAAAGGCGTCATCCAAATAGCAGCAACAACGCCGTTAGCGAAGAAATCCATCGTATTTTGGCCAGCCAGCCAAATATCCAGCTAGAGCCAAATGCATATATCGTACAACACGAAGACGGCCTGTGGCTGGTTATGGGCAATATCCGCGCAAAGCTGGATATCCTGATTTATGTGGACCACAAAAATATGAAAGATGCAGAAATTTTTAATGCAATTCCGCTATATAAATAATCAAAAGGTCGTGGAGAACCCACGGCCTTTTCTTACAAGGAGAGATTATGTGCAAAACATATACACAGACCTGGCGCTGGAAATGGCTGAGCAGCTTCAAGATGGCACTGATGGCGGCATTGATGGCGTGGAAATTGACGTGGAAGACAATGCGGATGATAATATCGTTGTTACAACGGTGCGAATCACAAACGAATCGGGCGCAGAAGCCATGGGAAAGCCCATCGGAAACTACATCACAATAGAATCGCCGGAAATACAGGTAAACAATGATACTGCCCACGATGAGATTATTGGTATATTGACCGGCAAGTTGGCCGAGCTTACAAAAACCGCCAAGGAAAGTGGTGGTGCCACGCTGGTAATTGGCCTTGGCAACCGCAATGTCACACCCGATGCGTTAGGTCCAAAGGTCGTCTCCAAGGTGTTGGTCACGCGCCATATTATGGACAACCTACCCCAAGAGTTGATAGGTGGACTGCGCCCACTTTGCGCGCTGGCCCCGGGTGTGATGGGCACTACGGGTATAGAAACTGCCGAGGTGGTTCGCGGCCTGGTGGACCATGTAAAACCCGCGCTGATAATTGCCATAGACGCACTAGCAGCGAGACAAATAGGCCGTATTAACCAAACAATACAGCTGACAGATACGGGTATTTCGCCTGGTGCAGGCATTGGAAACACACGCATGGCACTTAATCAGCAGAATTTGGGTGTGCCTGTGATTGCTATCGGCGTACCTACCGTGGTAGATGCCGCAACCTTCGTCAATGACACTATGGACTTATTTCTTCAAGAGATGTCAGAAAACGCGCCAGAAAATTTGAAAGATGGCGCAAGCTTCTTCCGCATGCTGCAACAACTAGAGGACCGCGACAAATACGCCATCATACGCAACACACTGGACCCACTGGTGGGAAATATGTTTGTAACACCAAAGGAAATAGGCGAAGTGGTTGCCTGGCTGTCTAATATGATTGCAAACAGCATAAATATGGCTACACATGAGGGTATTGACATAGAAGATATTAACCGGTTTATGTATTAATAACTCTAGGGCGTGTTCAAGCTTAGCTAATACACGCCCTAGAGCCCACTAAAGTATTCCGCAAAATCATATCTGTCTAAATTTTCCAGAAGCTCGCGCAGTTCTAAAAGTGATTCTGTTTGCAACCTAAAATGAATATCCCGTTGCCAGCCGGCGGCTTCAGGGTCGCTATGTATTACCCGATAATGGAATCTGCATGAAAGAGTCAAGTTAATATCCAAGTTTTGCCAGTTATCCATTCTACGATATAGCGGCATAACAAAACGTCCAAAAATGTTTTTTATTTCCTCAACCGTGCTTTCTTTATCAAACTCGTATACATGTACCCTATAGGAGAGATTGATGCTCATATATATGGGTTTTTCAAAATCGTCAAATACCTTTAAAATTTCTTCAAGCCTTGGCTCTGCAATGCTCACATTTGTGATAAAAGCAAAATCTGACGGTGTAAATATAGGGCTAGACCACTCGTCAAGGCTACCGCCAATTCTAAAGCTTAACATGGGATGTATTGCATCCAGCTCATACATCATCTCGTAAAAAGAATCCTGAAATTCTTGCTGCCAGTTTTGGGCAGCTCTGCCCCATAAGGCATTTAAATATTGCATGTTATCAAAATCTGTGCCCATTGTGCGGAACTCTATTCCAGTATATAAGCATCTTACGGTGAAATGCCTGTTAGCAACAGCATCAACTCCAAGTCCTCGGCTGGGGCCAAATATACGCACTATCTCAAACTCTCTGCCCGGAAAATCACGCTCCAAAATTGCAAAGAGCTCTTCTTCTGTTAGCACAATACCATGGGACGCATAGCACCCCGCAAGCAAAATAATTGATAATAAGATTATTGTCGTTTGCACAATCCGCTTAACAATTTTGAAGGGATTGCGGCTATGAGCCGTAATCCCCTTAATCTTACACATATTTAACAGCTGTACCAAAAGCCATAATCTCACTGGAGCCATCCATGACCGAGCAAGACTGATATCTCGCAGCCACAATGGCATCGGCCCCCATTTGACGGGCATGGTCAATCATGCGCTGTGTTGCAATGGTACGGGCTTCATACATCAGCTCTGTATAGGCCGCAATTTCGCCGCCGGCCAAGGATTTGAATCCCGCTAAGATATCCTTGCCCAGATGCTTAGCGCGCACGGTACTGCCCTGCACAATTCCAAGAAGCTCAATGTTTTTGCCCGGAATGTCGTTTGTGGTTGTAATTAACATGATATTTCCTCCTTCAAAATGTTGTCAAGTATTATATCTATGCCCAAGTTCGGCAATTATTTCAAATTTGCAATCCAGCCCCGCCTCGACTGCCCTTTCGGCAAGTTTTTTCGCATGAGGCAAGCAATCATCATCATTTTCGCCGCATATTATCTCAATTTTCACATTTTTCAGCGCAATTATTAATCTATCAATGCTGTCTTCGTCAATCATTGGTATCCACGGCGAATGTAGGATAATTCTCTCGCAATTAATGCCGGTATCAAGCAAAGTTTTTAGAATCTCGTTGCACCCTGCCGAAAATCCGCATAATGCCCGAACATTATAACCCTCCCAGGGCAGTTTCTCAATCAAACCATCAAGCTGAATTTCTCCATCATCTTCCCATCTAAAAAGCCCATACGAATCTATAATACGAGATTGCATATACTCAACTTGGTAGCCTTCGTTCTCCAGAAATCTCCAATGTCCTCCATCAGAGCCCATATTTTGCTGGTTTCCATGAAGTACCAGCGCAAGTTTCGTAGATTCAACGCATTTCCATGTACACAGCGTTCTTGTAATCTTCAAGGCCTCATGGTATCTTTCATCCGATATCCTCTTGCACTCCAAAAATATGGCTTCATCACGAATCGAATCCAGGTCGTCATCTTCAAATACCTCGGGTCTGTACCAGTAGCCTTTGTCGATTATTGCCTCTTTCAACCACGCCAGCGATTCATCCTTTGCACCGGTAACGGCACTCAGGCAATACAGGAAGTTATATAGCTGGCTGCTATACTCATCCAGAGACCCCATATGAGCCAATATATGGCCGTAAGCTTCGCTCGCGCCGCTATTTCCAAAAATATCTAATGCCTTGTCAAGCAATTGTTCCTCATTCATTAGCAATCTCCCATACATCGGGCGAGCATAGCTCGCCCCTACGAAGTTCTTATTTTCTCATATAGCTTCACATATTCCTTTGCCGATACTTCCCACGAAAAATCTGCTGACATGGCATTTTTCCGTGCCGCAGCAAAATGCGCGCTGGTGCCGCCGCCATACAGCTTCAATGCTTCATCCACCGCCCAAATCAAGCCGCTGGGCAGATAGTCCTCAAACAACAGTCCGCTTCCGCTGCGCTTGCTGTAGTCATAATGCACAATAGTATCCGCTAGGCCACCTGTTTTGCGTGCCACCGGCAGCGAGCCATATCGCATAGCTATTAGCTGGCCCAGGCCGCAAGGTTCAAACAGCGATGGCATAAGAAAAAAGTCGCTTGCAGCATATATTTTTTGCGCTAGTTCTATATCAAACATGATATTAGCACTTACTTTATCGGGATGGTGGTGTGCTGTGGCCCAAAACAGATGCTCATATTGCTCACTACCTGTACCCAGCACCACAATCTGCAAATCGCGCTGCAATAGCTCGTGCATACTTGCAGATATCAGGTCTAGCCCCTTTTGCTCCACCAGCCGAGATATTATGGCAAAAATAGGTACATCAGGCCGTTGTGGCAGGTTTAATGCCTTTTGCAACTCGGCCTTATTTTTTGCCTTGCCTGCCATATCATTCACATCATATGTTGTAAACAGCCGCTTATCCGTACCGGGATTGTTTTCCGCATAGTCTATTCCATTTACAATGCCCATCAACTGATGCGAGCGCGCCCTCAACATTCCATCCAAGCCATAGCTGTAGCTTGGAGTCTGTATTTCGCCGGCATATGTCTCGCTAACGGTAGAGATATAGTCCGAGTATGTCAACCCTGCCTTCATATAGCTTACCATATTGTGAAATTCCAGCTTATCGTCCACAAAATATCCGTCATTAAGGCCCACCTGTTGCAAAATTTCGCGCCCAAACTTTCCCTGATATTGCAAATTATGTATCGTAAATAGAGATTTCGTATTTTCATAAAATACAAAACTCTTGAAGATATCTTTCAGATATACGCAGCCAATACCCGTTTGCCAGTCATTAAAATGAATAATATCGGCTTGAAATTCTATACTGGCCAGCATAGAAATAGCCGCCTTGCTAAAAAATGCAAAACGCTCAAAATCATCGCCATGGCCATATAGATGCCCGCGCTCAAAATATTGTTGATTTTCGATGAAATAAATGGGGTATGCTCCGCCGCCAAGCTCATACACATTTGCCACAGGCTTGCGCCAGTCCAAATCTACCTCAAAGCTGGCTATCTGTTTCAAGTTAGTAAGCCGTGTTGCATCTATGGTATTATATTTTGGCAAAACCACGCGCACATCTACATCCAGTGCGGCCAGCGCCTTTGGCAAACTACCGGCCACATCTCCCAGCCCGCCACTTTTTACAAATGGCCCAACTTCCGATGCAACAAACAATATCTTCAAGTTATTCTCCAACGTAACCATCTTCTTTCCCTATATATATCACAGCTCTCGCCGCCACTGCAACGCCCGTAGCAATGTAATACTATCCACATATTCCAAATCGCCCCCAACCGGCACGCCGTGGGCAATGCGCGTTACCTTCACACCCAGCGGCTTTAACAACCGCGAAATATACATGGCCGTGGCCTCACCTTCCACATTGGGGTTAGTGGCAACTATAATTTCTTTTACGGCATCAACATCTTCCAGCCGTGCCAGCAGCTCTTTTATACGCAGTTCGTTTGGCCCCACGCCATCCATCGGCGATATTGCCCCATGCAGCACGTGATACACGCCGTCGTATTCCCGCGTTTTTTCATATGCCGCCATATCCTGCGGACTCTCAACAACCATAATAGTGCCCGCATCCCGCGCACCATTAGCGCAAATATAGCATGTGTCGGAATCCGTCAAATTATAGCATCGCATGCAATATTTCGCACGCTCTTTGGCATCCGTGATAGCATCCGCCAAGGCTCGCGCCTTATCCACAGGAGCATTAAGCAAATAGAATGCCATGCGCTGTGCAGACTTTTGTCCTACCCCGGGCAGCTTTGCAAATTCCTCTATTAGCCGCGTAACGGGGTTGCCGTAGTAGTTTGTCATATCACCATTCCTAATTAACAAAAAATATCACACATTGATTCTCTATCGCTGCTTTTTCATAAAATTCTATGATATGTGGCATTGCGCTATAAACAAACTCAAACTCTTCATCATTTTTCGTAATGTTCGCACCAATATAAATATCATTTGCCACCATATCCGCCGTGAAAAACCTCTCACAAAACCATTCTTTGGCCACATTTTTCAGGGCATAACTCACATCTTGCACTTCCATAGGCATCAGATATACAGCATGCCCATAGCCCATGTCCTCATCATTAAGCTTGCTTCCGCTCATAATTTTGCCCATTTCATCAGCAAACCCAGGTATCACCTTGGATAATGGGTCATCTGTAGAGTCCCAAACCTGGCCGGACAACACAAAATGAATTATATGCCAATCTTTTTCGATACACAAATACTGCTCATTTTCCCAGTAATTATCTTTAAAATTCCCATTGTCGTCCTCATAAATCAATTTATTTAAAGATAACTCACCGGTTTTTATCCTGCTAACCGTCTCTACATTAGCACGATAATAGTTGCCAATCATACCCATATCACAGTCTCCCTAAGAGCCTATTTAGCATCTCGCTTTCGGCAGATTTTCGAGGCAATTTTTCGCTTTTGCCGGGGAATCGAAAATCGCCGCGTGCCTGTCAAGTTTTGGCACGAGAACCATGTGCCAAAACCAAGGGGTCACGTAAGATTGAGTCTGACCTTGCGGTTTGCCTTTGGCAGACTGGGCGAAGCCCACTTTTGCGCAGCAAAAGCGCAGGGCAAAACCATAAATTTACCGAAAAGGTGTCGGAATGGAGATATTAAACAGGCTCTAAAACAGCCCTGGCATGCCGGCCGGCATAATTTTAGCCATTTCGTTGTTCACCATATCTTCCACCTGGCGTATGGCCTCATTAACCGCCGAAAGCAGCAGGTCTTGCAGCATTTCTACGTCATCGGGGTCAACAGCATCAGGGTCTATAGTAATTTCTTGCAGCTCTTTTTTGCCATTAATAACAACTTTAACTACACCGCCGCCACTAGATGTTTCCAATGTGCGGTTATCCAGCTCTTCTTTAGCTTCTTCCATTTTCTTTTGCATCTTCTGTGCCTGTTTCATCAAATTATTCATATTAGGCGGCATACCGCCAAATCCTTTAGGCATATTGTTTTTCCTCCTTAAAAAATATTTATAACATTATTTTATTAACATAATAATAACATAATTTGAAAGCAAACACAAATAAAAAGTCTTTGTAATTTTTCCAGATTGTGTTATACTATTAACATAGAACATATGACGAAGGAGGAAATGAAATGGTAAAAATCGGTATTAATGGATTTGGCCGCATAGGAAGGCTGGTGCTGCGCAGCGCACTGGAGCGCACCGGTGTGCAGGTTGTGGCTATAAACGACCCGTTTATAGACCTGGACTATATGGTGTATATGCTTAAATATGACACTATCCACGGCCGCTTTAAGGGCGAGGTTAGCACAAAAAACGGCAAGTTGGTTGTAAACGGCAAAGAAATTGCTGTTTTTGAAGAAAGAGAGCCTGCAAAAATTCCATGGGGCGCTACCGGCGCGGATTATGTTGCCGATGCCACAGGTGTTTTCCACACAGCCGAGCTGGCGCAAGGCCATATTGACGGCGGCGCGAAAAAAGTTATCTATACAGGCCCTTCCAAGGATAATACACCAATGTTTGTTATGGGCGTAAACCAAGATAAATACACAAAAGACATGAAATTTGTCTCCAATGCATCTTGCACCACAAACTGCCTGGCACCGCTGGCAAAAATTATCAACGACAAATACGGCATCGTTGAAGGACTAATGACCACAGTGCATGCAACCACTGCCACACAGCTAACCGTTGATGGCTCCAGCAAAAAAGACTGGCGCGGCGGCAGAGCGGCGGCGGCAAATATCATCCCATCTTCAACAGGTGCTGCCAAAGCCGTTGGTGTGGTTATCCCCGAGCTTAACGGCAAGTTGACAGGTATGGCTTTCCGCGTACCTACGCTTAATGTTTCCGTGGTTGACCTGACCGTGAAACTGGCCAAACCAACCACATATGACGACATCAAAGCTACCATCAAGGCCGCTTCAGAAGGCGCGTACAAGGGTGTTATGGCTTACACTGAAGATGCCGTTGTATCCTCTGACTTCATCGGCGACCCTGCCACCAGCATATTTGACGCAGGAGCGGGCATCATGCTCAACGATACCTTTGTAAAGCTAATTGCCTGGTATGACAACGAATGGGGCTATAGCTGCAAAGTGGTAGACCTCATAGAGCATATGGCAAAAATCGACGGATAATATGATATTCATAAGGGCGGTCTAAGGCCGCCCTTTTTTTGCAAAAATGTCAGAATGGGGATGTCGCGTCATCACTTGCCATTAGTTTTTGGAGAATATTCCTTGCCTTTTAATTCTGAATATTATATTGCACCCCAGAAACCATCGGTTGCTACGCCCCTATCATCCGCATAATATCATTATAAAGTACCACAGCCGTCAGCACCATAATCAGCACAAAGCCTGCAAAATGCACCATGCCTTCTTTATCCGGATTTATTGGCTTGCGGCGTATGGCTTCTAGGAAGAGAAATATCAGACGGCCGCCATCCAGCGCGGGTAGTGGCAAAAGATTAAGAATTCCCAGGTTAACCGAAAGAAAGAATGTAAAGAACATAAGCGACCATAGCGCTGCCATGCCGCCGCCAGTAGCCAAGCTTTGCTCAACCGAACCACCCACGGTCGTTACAATACCCAGGGGGCCCATCAGGCCGCCTAGGCCTTCGGTAAAGAGGGTAGAGACAGCAAACATTGTCAACTGCACCGTATTAGCCGTATTATGAAAACCATTAGCAATGGCCCCAAAAAAGCTCAATCTATATACCCAGTCAAAATCATCCAGATAGGTTATGCTCCCGTCTGCTTCCGTCTGCGTTTGTGCATGAAACGGCCCAATGCGCCAGCCAGGTACAAAACCCACCAAATATCTGTTTTCATCTTCCAGGTAAAACGGAATAACAGTAAAATTCATCCTTTGGCCGCCGCGTTCCACCACCAGCTCAATAGGAGAGCCATCCGCCCGCATCATTTCCAGCGTAAAGTCACCATGTATATTCACATTGCGGCCGTTTATTTGCACAATGCGGTCGCCTATCTCTAAACCTGCTTCCTGCACCGGTGATATTTCTGTAAAGCCACTGACGGTAGAATCATGAGAAGCGTTAAACATCGACATCAGCGTCGCTAATACAAGAGCCAGCGCAAAATTCATAATGGCACCGCCCGCAATAACCACCATGCGCCAACCAACCGATGCAGATGTAAAGGATTTAGGGTCAGGCTCTGTACCTTCTTTCGGGTTTTCCTCATCGCCTCGCATACGGCATGAGCCGCCCAGCGGAAATGCCTTTATGGACCATATTGTGTCATTTTTTGTAAAATGCAATATACGCGGACCCATGCCAATAGAAAATTCTTCCACATGTATACCTGCCCGGCGTGCAGCCCAATAATGCCCCAGCTCATGTACCACCACAATAATCGTAAAAATTAATAAGCCCGATAAAATCATTGTAACACTCATAAATTTTATACCTCGTCATCCAAAATTTTCTATATCAACTGCATGTAATGATTATATGCAGATTTTGTCCAAATTAAATCAACCTTTCAACAAAGGTCAATATCACAAATGCCAGTGGCGCAGTAAATATGATGGAATCAAACCTATCAAGCACACCACCATGGCCCGGCATGATATTTCCATAATCTTTTAACTTGCGGCTGCGTTTTATAGCCGAAGCCGCCAAGTCGCCAATTTGCCCTGCGATGGAGCATACAAAGGCCGTTAGTGCGAAAATTAAAACATAGGCAAAGCTAACTATACCCAGATTATAAAGCACAAAACCATATGCCGCAGCTAGGATTGTAGCCACCATTGTGCCGCCCACGGCGCCTTCCCAGGTTTTCTTTGGACTTAGCACCGGCGCCATTTTATGCTTACCCATCGTGAGACCTGTAAAATATGCCCCTGTGTCGCAGCCCCATGCCGAAATAAATGCAATCCACACCACATAAACGCCCATTCCATGACCTTCACGCAACAAATATACCGCCGACAACATAATAGCAATATACAGAAGCCCAAACAGCGCAATGCCAGCCTTATGCGGCGCAAAAGACTCCCGGCGCACCGCCACAAACGCCATATACGCCACCAGTAGCAATATAACCACAAATGCCAGTGGCCAAAGCCCCGCAAACACATACCCCGTACCTATGAAGGCAAGATATGCCACCGCCAATGCCAATGCCAAAAAATGCGGCAAACTAATATCACCAAACGCGCGGTAAAACTCCCACATACCAATTACCACAACCACTGTCAGTCCTATTTGCAGCCACACGCCGCCAATCACCATCAGTGGCACCAGCGCAACTAAGCCTACAAGCCCGGATACTATCCTAATTATCATAAAATCTCCTTTGTTGCGCTTTAATTAAATTCCTCGTTAAGCAATTTTAGATTACTACCATCTACATCAACCCGATAATTTGCAGAATATATAAGGCTGCCACGCCAACCATCTCCCGGTCTGTAGCCCCACACAATCGCAGTGAGCATCACATATCCATCAGCCACCACAATATCCCGAAACCCTATACTATCAGAATACTCGCATTTTGGCAAGCTACTTCCTTCAAACAGCGTAATAGCTTCGTTGATATGCTCCGGTCTCCAGCGCACCAGATTAACAGGGCGTCTCCAACTTCCTGTCATTTCTTCAGCGTGGTGCGTGCCGTAAATATATCCATCTTCCCCAAAAAAGTATATGGCGGAAATAATATCATCCAATAGCTCCTTTTCTGTGCCATCTGCACGAAAACGAATCCATCCATATCCGCACCCGCCACACTGTGGGCATCCCCAATCTTGATAATAAATCCAATCGTTTATAACGATGAATCTGGGATTTTCCGGGTTACTATCCAAAAATTCAAAAGTCTCGCGGCCATTTCCATCTCTTCTAACGCGATATAAATCGCCAAAAAAGAAGCCGCCACTCCCCTGAATTTCTCCTACGCTCAAAATTATCCATTCATCCATCACATCAAAAAACATTATGCTCGATGGGCGGCACCGTTCAGTTTCTTCCCTGCCCCACTCAACGCTCAAAGGCCCAAAAGCCGCAATTTGTGTAATGTCTGTGCCGTCATTTTCTATCGCATATAATGCAAGATTGTTGCCCCGGGTCCTGCTACCATACTGCATATTGCCATCATCCCAAAGGATATGAATCTCCGCAAAGCTGTCTGCATCGGCCTCTTCTATCATCGCCAGCACCGTCTCCAGCGCATCCATGCCCGGTCGGTTGAAATAATGCGGGATGGTACCCGCTTCCAGCGGCCTGCCATATCTATCCGTCACATAAAACAAATCCATCTGAAATGCAATGCCGCTGTTAGGTAAAGCTACGAACGTGCGCTGGCCACCATAATTGCCGCCCGTAACATCGCCCACAAGCGTAGCAAAGCCCGATTCTTTGGCAATCCAGGTTGCAATTTGTGCAGCAGAGCCCGTTTGCTGACTGGTTAACAACCAAATTTGGCCGCTAAATGCAGGCTCAAAATCAAATCTCACCACACGTCTGGGTTGATAACTAAGCTGTACACGAAAGCCGTAGTCCATGCGCTCCATATCATCCAAGTTAAGTTCCGGTATATCAAATTCTTCCAGCATCTCGACAATGGGGCGAAGCCCTCTATCCAGAGAATTCGCACCAGATACAGGCAGGTTTGAAATGGATGCCGCAAAATCAGCAGCATATGACCCATATCGCAAAAATACATATCCGTGGGCCTGCATAGCAGTGTCAATATTAGGCCCCATTACAATTTGCGGAAAATATGTGGTAAATCCACCACGATTTCTTCGAAGGTCGATAATCAAATGGTCAAAATCTCGAATTTCTTCGTAAAAATCAAATATTTTACTTTCTTCATAAGACCATAGCTCCAAAGGAGTCATGAAGCTGTTTATTGACAAATAGGCTACGCTGCTTTCCGCAATAATTTCTGTGGCAATATTCGGCGTATTTTGAATGATTTCAAGTCCGGCATCTATCAATGCGCTGGCAGCTTCAAAATCTCCATCTCTTCGCGCCTGAAGTATCTCTTCGGCAAGCTCTGCTTCTCCAAATAATGTAATCCAATCTATAAATAAATTGGCAGCTTCATCTGTCATCTTCGCAAGTTGCGCAGCCGATGCTTCCGGGCTGTAATATGTTGTTTCACCATCAGGATGTCTTTGCTCATAAAACTCCAACACATTAAAATCGCTAAAAAGAATCGAATTTCCACGGTTAGGTTGATGATTGGTGGTAATATAGTGATGACGCAGAGGCGTCAAGATATTAAAATGCGCCGTGGGCATGGCGCCCAAAGGGCTAAAATACCAGGCTAATGCGTGGTAAAATTCATCCGCATTCATATTAGGATTGGCTAAAATTTCAGCTCGAATACTCTCAACGATGGCATGTATATCCACACCCCGCGCCCAATACGCCACATCAAACAGCGCGAAGTTATTTTCCAGCACATATAGCATATAGTCCAGGTCTTCCAAAAACACTTGCGCGACGTGACTTTCTTCGATATATTCCTCTACAATATACTCATCTTCTTCGACTATGTAGTGACCCTCTTCGGCATCACCGCAAGCTGCCATCACCAACACAACCAAAGCAATCATGAAAACAAATTTCTTCATGGCATTACCTCCCGCCAAAACGCCGCTCCCGCCCCTGATACTGCGCCACAGCCTTATACAGATGTTCAATTTTAAAATCCGGCCACAGCACATCCATTGCAATAAATTCTGCATAGGCCGCCTGCCACAGCAGGAAATTGGATAGGCGCATCTCGCCGCTGGTGCGTATTATCAAATCTGGGTCGGGTAGCCCATTGGTATCCAGCCGCTCGGCAACTGCAGTCTCGTCCACATCCTCTGGAGCAATGCGTCCAGCGGCCGCATCCCGCGCAATTTTCTGTGCGGCGCGGGCAATTTCATCGCGTCCGCCGTAGTTCAGCGCAATACACAATGTAAGGCCGTCATTATCCGCCGTCATTTCCTTTAGTTGCGCAATTTTCACGCGCAATGAAGGCTCCAGACGCGACATATCACCAATTACCGTCATTTTCACATTGTTTTTCTTTGCATCGTCAATATATTGCTGGATATATTCGTGCATCAGCCCCATCAAATACGATACTTCCTCATCATCGCGCTTCCAGTTTTCGGTAGAGAAGGCATAAACAGTCAGCATCTTAAAGCCGTCAGCATTCATGCGCTCGGTTAAACGGCGCAGAGCCTGCGCCCCGGCCCTATGCCCCGCCGCGCGCTTCATTAGAAACTTTTTTGCCCAGCGGCCATTGCCATCCATTATTATGGCAATGTGCCCGGGCAGGTTGCTCTTGTCAATATTTTCCTTCATGCGCACCTCTACTTCATTTGAGCCCTTATAGCGGCCTCATGTTTCGCACAATATTCATATCCGCGTTCCATGAACTCAATGATATTCAGACTTTCATACATTTCATACAATGTCTCCAAAATCGGCTTGTCTTCAATTTTCATCAGATAAAAATAATCATACACGCAGCCGCCCGCAAAATACGGATTTATACCATGCAGCCTACTATCTCGCCTCATAATCGGGTCAACCACCATCTCACTGAAAACCCATTTCAAATGAGGCGTTTCATATTCCGCCACATTATCTTCAAAATGCTGCGCCCACACATGAAACCACACAAAATGTGTAATCTCGTGTAAAGCTGTACCTAAGGCACCCCTTTCGCTGTTTTGCCAAAATACATCAAAGGTGGTAGTGGCCAGCCAGCGTGGCTCAATGGGATTTAGCGTGATATTGCCGACCATACCATTAAGTATGTTGCAACAGTTTATCCCAAATACATCCGAAAACGCATCTTCGATTTGCGACTTATAATTTTGCCATTGCTGATTGTATTTGACCAGCTTGTATTCAATTACAGTTGCCTCGCGGTCATAAATCTTATGCATCACATCATATAAATAATCCCGCCTTAAGGCATCAAACTGCGCCCGGTCAATCTGCGGATACACTGCAAACAGTGGCTCACGAAAATAATCGCCAATACTTTCATTGCTTTGAAACATCATGATGCCATCAATCATATATTCCAAGCCTGGATTCTTGAATATCAGTTCCATCAATCGACGCTCCTATAAAGCTGCAAATAATCGGCATCTCCTTCGGATTGCGCAAACCCCATCTTCCGCCAAAATTCGGCAGCATCGTCAAATGAGCCAAGGTCAATCCGCGAAAAACCAGCCAAAGCAGCCGCCGCAATTATACCCTCAGCAATGACGGCACCAAAACCCTGACCCTGCAAATCGCCGCGCACCACAAGGAAGCTTAGATATAATCTGCCTTGCTTGGGCAAATTTGCCAGCAGGTCAATGGCGGCGGCGGCTTCACCATTTTGGCAGATGGCCGCAAGATATTTATCAGCTGGGTCAAAATCATCAACAAGCTGCGATATAGCACCAAAGATGCCCTTTTTGTCAATCAACTTGCCATAGCCCTCTGCCAAAAAATCCGCATTACTATCAAAGATTTCGCGAAAACTATCAAAATTACTCTCTGTTAGCGGCACAATATCATATTGCGGCAAAGCCTGTCGCAATGCGTCATATAGATTCATGCAGGCTCCTTTGATATACCAAAAAATCGCCGCTTTCGCGCTCATGATCAAAGCTCATTCGCTTCCAAAAGCGCATTGCGCCATCATTGTCTTTGTGCACGCCTAGGTGTATGCTATCAAAACCAGCATCCCGCACCACTTTTACCACATGGCTGATAATGCTGGCACCAATACCCCCGCCATGCAAATCGCCGCGCACCAAAAACAGGCCCAGCCACAGCTTGTCCGCATCAGGATAGCCCGCCAGCAAATCAATTATAGCAACAGTGTGTCCATCCTCGCAAATAGCTGCAAAAAGCTTGTCCTTGGCATCAAAGCCATCAGGCACCTTCCCAACTGTTCGTAAAATGCTATTATCATCGGGCACCGCATCAAATAGTGCAAAATACCCGGGGTTGGTGAAATACACATCACGCGCAATGGCATAATTTTCTTTTGATATCCTCACAACATCATACGGCAAAACGCGCTGCAAGTCTGCTAACAGCCGCATTATACCGTCATAATCTCTTTCGTCTTCTTTTCTACAATCTTATCAATTTCTTCTATTTTCTTATCTGTGTATTTCTGAATATCCTCTTTGTCTTTTTTCAAATCATCCTCTGTGATTTCGCCTTTTTTCTCAGCTTTTTCCACGGCATCAATGCCTTCACGGCGCACATTGCGTATAGCAACCTTTGCATCCTCACTGCGCTTTTTCACCTCTTTGCCCAGCTCTTTGCGGCGTTCTTCCGTAAGCTCCGGAAATACAAGGCGAATAACCTTGCCATCATTGCTTGGGTTAATGCCCAAATCTGATGCCATAACAGCTTTTTCAATAGCCTTTAGCATACTTGGGTCCCACGGCGCAATTTGCAGCAAGCGCGCTTCGGGCACCGTCACATTCGCCACCTGGCTGATGGGCGATGGCGTACCGTAGTTGTCTACAGTAATTTTGCTAAGTACATTGGGGTTTGCACGCCCCGCCTTAATGGTTTCTAGGTCTCTTTCAAACCCCGCTACGGTTTTTGCCATTTTTTCGTCAAAAATTTTAGTGTCTGCCATGTTTCTTCCTCCTTAATTTATCTTTTTTATTCTTTGCTTTTATCTTTGCCATTTTTGCCTTATCATTTTTGCGGCAGTCCTCAATAAGCTGCCGTGCATATTCCTTGCGGTCTTTGCTCGCAAACATCAATTTCAGCTTGCCCGGTGATATCTTTTTCTTTATTTTTTCACATTCATTTTCCGTGCAGTCGCAGCTTTCCAGCACCTCATCCACAATCTCCAACATCTTTTGCTCGTCACTTGGAACATATTTGTTCAGGATTTTTTCAAATCCCATCGGAATTATAGTGCCCATGATAGCAGCACCAATCAACCCACCAATTATCTCAATAGCAAACCATCCCGCACCAATATTCCATCCCACGGTTCCGAAAAATATCAACAATATTGATAATATTACATTGCGCACAAACTGCACAACAGATATGCGCTTGCGGGCCAAACCATAAATATCCAATGCAAGAATGGTTAATGCCGAAAGTATGCGCGTAACCACTGTTGCCCGCAACAGCGTCACCGCAGAGCGCAATGCAATGCTAAACCCGCCCATGACAAAGTTGAAAATAACTGTGGTAGCCTTAGGTAGTGTCATGCGCAGCAATGTATCCGGATTTGTCAGTCCTTTTAGCTTCTTCATGGTGCCGCAAAGAACTTCTGTGTGCCAACAAAACCATCGCCGGATGGATACACACCAACACCAAGATACATTAGCACAGGGTTTAATATATTTACCCTATGCGGCGGCGAATTCATCCACCATTCCATCATGCCTTCCGGCGTATTTGCTCCGCCGTTAATATTTTCTGCCACATCTGTCCAGCTAATTCCCAATGCGGAAATTCGGTCGTAAAACGGTGTTCCGTCAAGGCTGTTATGGTCCAAGAAATTATTTAGCACCATACTTTGGCTATGGGTTCGCGCGGCGGCGGCCAATTCATTATGCCAAGCCAGTGCGGGTATACCATGGCTTGCTCTTTGCTCATTCACAAGCTCAAATAAGCGCAGTTCAAACTCTAATTGCTCCGAAATATACGCAGTTGGCGGGATAAGAGGCACCAAATTGGAAGGGTGTGTAACAAGAACCGTGCTTGTATCCTGTGCCCAGCCAACACCAAATCCCACACTTACCAGTACCATGCGTATTGGCACCAGCGTGCGGCCGTCAATAATCTGTGCGGGCACATCCAGTTGATGTTCCTCGCCATTTGTGGTAAATGTATTGCTACCAATGGTAATAATCACTTCGTAATTATCATTAGTCAATGTAACTATCTGCGCGGTTTGATTCCAATTCACATCAAACCCCAGCTGCTCAAACACGCCGCGTACAGGTACCAGCGTGCGACCATCAATTACAGTTGGTCCTTGGCCATCAAATACAACGGATGTGCCATCTATTGTAACTCCAACCTCGGAAGCGACAAGTTGCACGGACGTAAAAATGCTCAGAATCATAATCGCTGCCAATATCTTTGCAAAAAGTTTCCTCATGTGATTCATCCTCCGTTTTGTATATTATAGTAATTCTACTTAAAAACAACCTTTGCGCTTTCGCTTTGCGAAAGTGGGCTTTGCCCAGTTTGCCGCAGGCAAACCGCAGGGCCACGCGCGATACAACCAGCGCACCAAGGGTGTATTCGCGCGCGAGGTGGGGCGATTTTTAAGTTGAACTACTATAAACCTGTTCCAAAGCCCCGAAAAAGCTCGCAAAACCGCTTGAATCATTACGATTTTTCGCTCGCAATGGAAGTTTTGGAACAAAGGCCTATTGCTACGGCACAATAACAAATTTCTTTGTGGCATAATATGTCCATTGTGAGTCGGGCCTATGATGAAATCCTACGCCCAAATGCGTAGAGCTTGGATTTAGGATATTAGTGCGATGCGCGGGCGAACTCATCCAAGATGCCATAGCAGCCTCAGCTGTTCTGGAACCAAAGCTAATATTTTCGCTCCAGCCCACATGCTCTATGCCTGCCCTGGCAAGCCTTTCAGGTACACTGGAGCCATCAGAGCCAATATGGCTGGTGATATTGTTCCTTGCAATATCCATGCTATGCGCGCGGGCAGCATTTGCCAATGTATTGCTCCAAATAAGCGGCGGCAAATCGCGATTTTCTCTTTCGATATTAACAAGCTCGAATACACGCAATTCAAAATCTGATACACCGCTGGCAGGCGGGGCTTGAGCAGGTGGCGGTGGCGTAGGGGATGGCATGGGTGTTGGTACATAGGTTGCCGCCGCCTGTTGCACTGTAAATACATTCCTACCTCCTTGCAGCGGAACAGGTGTGGGTGTGGGGACAGGTATAGACGTGGGTTCATCATTCTGAGCAATCACAGGGGTATAAATAACCACCGCATTTGCAGAATTGCTCCATCGCACATAATATCCTGCGCCTTCCAAAACCACGCGTATAGGTAGTAATATCCTACCATCCACAACCTGCGCGGGCACATCCATTACATATGTTTCGCCATTTATAGTAAATCTGCTGCTGCCAATGGCAATAATTATCTCAAAATCATCGTTAGTTAATGTAGTCATCTGTGCAGCCTGGTCCCATTCCACATCAAATCCCAGCTGCTCAAACACGCCACGCAAAGGTACCATCGTGCGACCATTAATATTTACCGGCCCTTGTCCCGCAAAGACCACCAGCACACCATCTATTCTAACACCAATGTCCGATGCAGAAAGTTGGGTGGACACAAGGAACATAAGCGCAAATAAAATACACAAAGTCTTTGCAATAGATTTTCTCATACTTTCCCTCCGTTTTATTGATGGTAGATGATGGATGGATTCACATAAGGTAATTGTAGCACAATGCCAAGCAAAAATCAAAAAAAGTTGCAAGCCTATAAGCTGAGGATGTGGATGCAATATCCGACCACACCCTCTTGCATTTTTTTGACGAATATGCTAAATTAATACGAGATGAAAATATAAAATTAACGAGGTGCGATATGTATAAAAGGGTGGTAATAAAACTTAGCGGTGAGGCACTTGCAGGCATGGAGCAAACAATGGAGTATGTGAAATACTTCATAGAAGACACTCAAGCAATGATAGATAACCACATGCTGATAGACGACACATTTATATACGAAGAAACCAAAAAGTTGGACAAGGCCAAGCTGCGCCTGCGCTTTGACGATAATATCATAGGCCGCATTATCGGCCAGATAAAAGAAATTATGGACCAAGGCTGCGAGGTCGCTCTCGTTGTTGGCGGCGGCAATTTCTGGCGCGGCCGCGATAGCAAGGAAGATATTGACAAGGTGCGCAGCGACCAAATAGGCATGATGGCCACGGTAATGAACGCCGTATACCTTACAGACATGCTAGAAAAATATGGTATAGACTCTGTAATTCTAACCCCTGTAATCATAGGCACTGTAACCCAGCAGTTCTCCAAAAAAGCCGCACTCAAATACATGTCAGAAAAAAATGTGGTCATATTTGCGGCCGGCACCGGCCACCCCTTCTTCTCTACAGACACAATAGCCGCCATACGCACTGCCGAGCTAGAGGCCGATGCCCTGCTTTTTGCCAAAAATGTAGATGGCGTATACGACAGCGACCCCAATCAAAACAACCGCGCTGTAAAGCTGCAAAATATCACATATCGCAGCGTTATTCAAAATAACTTAACAGTAATAGACACCGCCGCCAGCGCAATATGCGAAGAACAGCGCATACTCTCCATTATCTTCAAGTTAGATGAGCCGGATGCCATCATCAAATGCGTATCAGGCGATGCGGATGCCATCCATAAAATTGGTACTACAGTGACAGCATAAATAATGCCAATCAAGGATTAAGCAACTGGATTGCTTCGGGCACGGACTATATAGCGGTCAGTATCATATTCGCCCTCGCAATGACGATATAAACATTGTTACTTTTTGCTCCGTCATTGCGAGGCCAACAATGCTTGTAAATATGAGAACCATTAGGGCCAAAGCAATCTAGAGGGTGTGGACACAGTAGATGTGCGCACCCTCTAGGTTAATCATGCTGAATTTCGACTCTTGATTGGCATAAATATGAGATACAGGCAAGAATAGCCAAAAATAAATGCTTGGGTGGAGAATGCCAATGAGGCGAATAACTGGTCTACTGCTATTGATTATAGTGCTTTCATTCTCTGCATGCAATAGCTCTCTGTATGAGTCAATAATTTATGAAGAGGAAATAGGCATATATGAAGTTGATGGCAGATTTTCGTTCGGCAATCTTGTGCCTGAACTTACCCACGAAGAAATAGCTGAAGGCATAAGACGCTTGGCGGTAGTTGATGAAGAAGATATCAATTGGTCGGGCGAGTCAGAAACTAGAACCATTAATATAAATGACCATATAACAAAAGATGAATTTCTTGAAATCAAGGAACTGGTACTAGCAAATGGGTATACGGCTCTTCATGGAACCCGTCATGGAGTATTGCCGTCTTACTATTTTGAAAGCATACAAGTGTTCCTTATTCCTAGCGGGTGGTGGAATATTTCAAATCGCAAAACAGGCCCTGAAAACTTTGTGGGACTTAATTTTACGGTCGGATGGTTTAATGACCCTCTGCAAATACACAGCTACACAGTATACCACGATTCAGACCACTTGGGCAATACAACAGATACCCTTGGCAATCTTACTTTAGTTACTTATAGCACAAATACAGGAATTACGGATGGACAAATTCTGGCACAGTTTCTCAGCTACTTAAACGAGGTCAGGCGGGTGATGAGCAATTAGGACTAGGCGTGACATGAATAAATAGTCCTGTGGTTGTAACAGATATTGATTTTGGAGGGCTTATATAGCTAACGCTCTTTCTAATATAATGCAAGGCCTACCTATGACTGTACAAAATAACAAAGATGCCCGGCGTGTTGCACGTGTAATATCCAGTGATATTTTTATTTCTACATGGAGCAACTCTATAAAAAGAACCATAAGCGAAATTCTCCCGGATGAAGAAATATATATTATGTCTTGGAATGTAGATGTTAAATCTGCATACAGAGGCTCGGGCATTAGAAAAACCGGGGGCAGCTTTGGTGCTTTTTTCATCTCAAATAAGCGGTTTTATTACAGCGACAAAAATACCGAGCTCACTTTCCCTCTTGAAGATATTCTTACGGTTGCCACACGTGAAGCCAGCGAACGCATGACTGATGGTGGCGGCATTTCGTTTCTCACATCAGAGTTGGATATAATAATTTGCTTTGGGTTTGATACCGATGTTGCCTTGGCCCGAAACATAGTTATCAATATAGCAGCAAATGCTGCCTGCGCAATACAGAAAACCGATGCCGGTGTGCCACAAGCACCGCAGATTGTCGAATGTGCCGGCTGCGCCGCTACCGTTATTGTCCATCCGAGCATTATAGCTAAATGCGAATATTGCGGCCGACATGCGCAGCTGCAGGCTCAAGCTCCGCCTCAAGTAGTGGTATTGAAGCGTAGCAATACCAATGAGCCTAAAAACCATCAAGATTCCAGCCCACCAAAAAGAAAAAGCAAAGTAGGGCTCGTATTCACCTTCGTTGTTATCGCATTTGCTGCACTCGCATTTATTATCTGGCCGAATTCGCAAGGTATCTTTAGCTTCTCGGATGAAGTGAATTATGATACTTTCAGGCGCATCGTTAATCATCCCAATATTGATGCAGTGGCCTCATTCCAAAATAGTGACTCCATCTTTAACGCACGGATAGAAACAGAGGTATTTTCCATCACCTTTGAAAACGGGGAAACAAGAGAGTTTATTGCTGCTGTTATAGCAGGAAATCCTCGTCAATTTTTACTGGAAGTTGGCGAACTGAGACAAGTGCCGCAGCGAGGGGAAGTTGCCCGTTTTACCGGCAGAGTTCTGGTTCGTATATCCACAGAGCCAACAGAGGATAAAACACGATTAACAGGGATTGTTGACCATATCAGCCACGAGAGAGTCTTGCGAGAAGCAAACTACTTGCATGTGCTCATTGACAATGTTGAACTTCCAAGAGGCGATAGCGCATATATATCCGCTACAGGAGACTTTGTAATTACATTTGTAGATGCATTTTATGTCTTTGCCAGGTCCGGGAGCGCACAAAGATACGTATTGATGATTTATTATGACTATGAAGCCCTTACTAACCATGATGCACTTTGGCAGCCTTTAAGAAGCGATTTTAGAGACAGTTTTGTGGTATACAACAGGAATGAGCAGCTGGCATCTTGGACCCATGGTATTCCGGCAGATAGCTACAGAGGGTTCCTAGCCAGTCAAAGCCTTCAAAGAGGCGATGTCTTATACGTAAGGTCAGCCTTTTCGGCCCCTCTAGATTTGGAAGTTATTAGGATTGTAAGGTATGATGAAAGTTTCAATGTTATTTTCTCGTATGAAATGGCTGTAAGGCAAAATGCTGAATAATGAAAAGCAGATAGAGGACTTAGACCTCAAACTTTATTGACAAGCCTATCTTGATATGGTAAGATGTAAAAACAACGAAAATGAAAAGAGGGGTACAACGTGGGTGGATTTACAGGAGCAGGCTGGGTAGATATTTTACTTATTATTATTGTGGTGCTGGGTGCCATTGTTGCAGGGCTGTATTTTCTTAACAGATGGGCCGGCAAGCGTGTGGCGGACCAGCAGGATATGGTGGAAAAGACCAAGCAGTCGGCATCTATATATGTAATAGACATGCGGCGGGATAAAGCAGCAAATGTTAACTTGCCAAAGGTAGTAATGGATAATCTGCCGCGCACAGCAAAAATAATGAAAATGTACTTTGTAAAGGCAAAAATAGGTCCGCAAATTGTAACCTTAATGTGCGAAAAGACCGTGTTTAATGCTTTGGATGTAAAAAAGACCTTCCAGGTAGAGCTGGCGGGCATCTATATTGCCAGCGTAAAGGGCATGAAGACGAAATATGAGCTTAAACAGGCGCAAAAAGAAAAGAAACTAAAAGCAAAAGAGGCCGCAAAAAAAGCAAAATCGTAGGGGTAAGTTTTGTTCGCCCGTGCCGTCAACCAAACACACTGTGGAAAACCAATATCAAAAAAGCTGCTCAATCGCTGAGCAGCTTTTTTGATATTTCGGCAAATAGCTCAATTTCCAGCGCGGTTAGGGATTGTATGGGCACTATTGGAATGTCTGTGCCGAAGATGGTGGGGTTATGTAACACCCAGCTATCCAGCAGGCCCCATTCGTCTGGCCCTTGACCCCATTCGTTCCAGTGGTGTTTCTGCCAAACATCAAATTCACCCCAATCTATTTCAACCAAAAGGTGAAGTTCCGCATAATCATCCGTAAGCACCAAATGCTCATATCTAACGATTCCTGCGTATCCATAGTCGTTAATAAATGTGATTACTCTGCCCCTTTCATCGAAAAATAGCTCGTGAAACAAACCAAGCCAGGAGTGCCTTTCTTCGCCATCTGTAAAGCCCTTTATTTCAAGCCATCTATATTCACCATCCACATATCTTGCTATCTCATAAAATCCGGCATAGCCTGCATCAAAATTTTGAGTAAAATGTACAAAAATCTCCGGTATACCATCGCCATCAAAGTCAAAAAGGCGAAAACTGTGGGCAAAATGGCTTCCCGGATGCTAACAATCATGCCGTGCGGGTGGCATCCAAGGTGCGTCATATATTCGGTTTCCATAGCTGTCATATATCGTAGCTGTAAAACGATTAAGGACTACTTTCGGTGCAACATCGGTTGTGAACGGCTGACGAGTTTCAGCATTCCAGCCAAGAATATATAGTCCAGGTGTGATGTCCAACGCTCCCCACTCCCAGTAAACCTCACCATGAGAAAATATGCTTGTCATCTGGCTCAAAAACTCCTTCGCCACCTGCCTGCCATATTCACTAATCTCCCATACTGGATGCTCAAGGGCTATTGGCTGTGGTGTTGGTTCAGGAGCCGGTGTTGGTTCGGACTCATATTCCGGCGTTAGAGTTGGTTCGGGAGCAGCTTCCGGTGTTGGTTCCGGCTCAATCTCAACATACTCCATCTCAAAATGGTCATCATCCTTAAGATAATCCACGCCGCCACACGCCGCCAGCACCAACACAACGAGCAACATAACCAAAACCCTTTTCATTATATGCAGGCACCTCCAAACCACGGAACGCATTTATGCGTTCCGCATCCAGGCATAATCACCCAAACACCTTAATACCCTTATGCCGCACCGATAGCTTCAGTTCATCGATATAGTGATTTTCTCCAGCGGCACAGCAGAGGTTGTTATCCACAGGGGTTATAGTAACATTTTTCACCTTGATAATCTGCACATTAGGTTGCAGATGTATTTTTTTGCTCAAAATAGCAATGAAGTTGCATATGCGCCGCATTATGCCGCGATTTTCCACGATAAAAAGCTCCAACAGGCCATCATCCATCACTGCGCTGTTAATAAGATGCATACCACCGCCCGCATGTATGCAGCTATGTACTGCGCAAAAATCCACCTTGTATCTTTGGGTATCGCCACCATCATAAGCTACATCATATTCACCGGGTTTAAACCGAAATACAAGCTTCAACAGAGCAATGTAGTAGCTTATTTTGCTCTTTTTCTTAAGTTTGGTCATTTCCAATATCATAGCGGCTGCAATGCCGTACGAGAAAAACAACACGGACTGCATTCCATTTTCGGCTACAATCAAATCCACGGGCCGCACATTCTTTTCTAAAATATTTGCAGCGGCGGCCTCTATGTCCTCAAATTTTTCAGGCACATTGAGCATAGTGGCCACATCATTTCCGGTTCCGGCAGGCACAATGCCAAATACCACATCATCCCCTTCACGATAGCCATTTACCACCTCTTGCACAGTGCCGTCACCGCCCATTATCACTATATATTTTGCACCTTCGGCAATAATGTTTCGGGTAATGCTTGTAGCATGGCCCTGGGCTGTTGTTTCATGCACAACATACGCCTCGCCCTTAGCATCCAGCAGCGTACAAAAAGCATCCAAGTATCGCGCGGCACCGCCGCGGTTGGCATATGGATTGTATATTATGTGATATGTTTGGGTCATATTTTCTCCTTCGTAGAAACATATTATAATCCCAGTGCCCGGAGCACCCCAAAGGCTATGGGATGGAACACCCATGCGGCACCACCCAAAATAATGAAAAATGCCAGCCCCAGCTTTAAAAATCCATCGTATTGCGTCATTTTTACGGCCCATGTTGGCTTAATGGCCCATAGCAGATGTGTACCGTTAAGCGGATGTATAGGGATAAGACTAAACAATGCAAAAGATATATTGTATATAGCCGTAAGCCGTAATATGGTTGCAATTGTTATCAGGGTTTGCATATCAAGCATATCTGCAAGATGCATAGCGTTTCGCGAAAATATACCGGCACCAATGGCAAAGATCGCGCCAACAATAAAATTGACCAAAAATGGCATAACAAAAATAAGCATCATAGCCTGCTTACGGTCTTTAAACGAGTGTGGCACAAGGCGCACCGGACTTGCCCATCCATATGCAAATACCACCAAAAAAATGCTGCCCAAAATATCCATTTGCTTTAGTGGGTTTGGCGCAAGGCGTCCCTGGGTCTTGACGCCTGTGTCGCCCAACTTGTATGCTACAAGGCTTTTTGTGTATTCATGCAATGTAACGGTAATTATTACACCGGGAATTGCCATCAAAATGCCCATCAAAGAAAGATTCATGATAATATCACCTCACTAGACTTGTAGCAAAATTATACTGAATCACTTTTTACGAGCCAAAGTGCGGCAGATGCTTTCCCTGGTTTTAGGAAAGCATTGAGAGCACGACGCAAAGTAAAAAGTTTATGAAGTATTTTCGATACGAGCCTCATTTCCTTGATATTATCATATTTCAAGCAAGCTGTAAAGTCTAAAGTCTAAAGGCAGACAAGTCCTCATAAAATGACATCAGGAGGGGATTTACATGGACAAAATCAAAATCATCAAAACGGCTTGTGTGTATACGGGCATAATCTTCGGTGCAGGCTTTGCATCCGGACAAGAGCATCTTACATTCTTTCTGCGTTACGGCCGCTGGGGTGTGGTAGGTATTGTACTGGCAAGCGTATTAATTGCGCTATGCGGTTGGGCCGTGATGGACATATGCGTGCGGCAAAAAATAAGTAACTACCGTGAGTTTATGGCAGCGGTATTTGGTCGCAGGCTGGGTGCAATACTGGATATCATCACCGGGGCCTTCATTTTCGTGATATTTTCAGCTATGCTAGCCGCCACCGGAGCTTTGGGCCAAGAGGCCGCGGGCTTGTCCTTCTCGTGGGGCGTGATATTTGCGGCTATATTGTGCTTTGCGGTGCTATTATTTGATTTGCGCGGTATAGTGCAAATTAATGTGATAATTTCGCCCATACTGTTTGTTGGCGCGCTGATATTGGGACTTTACGCCATCTTTGGCAGCGCCCAACCCACCTTCACCGCGCAAATAACAAATAACTGGCCCACATCAGCCGTAGTATACGCATCCTACAACCTCATTCCCGCTGTGGCAGTGCTGGCCGCCATGCCAAATCTGGTAACAACGCCAAAAATCGCGAAATATGGTGGCATATTGGGCGGAGCATTCCTTGGCATTATTGGCATTGTGCTGGCCTTTGCGCTGCTGTCCAATATGGTCATAATCCAAAATATGCAGTTGCCTATGCTGGCCTTGGCCCGCAATTACAGCAGCCTGCTGTCCAATTTCTATATCATCATATTGTTTTTGGCCATTTTCACCACAGCCGCAACCAATGCTTTTTCGCTAACGCAATGGTTAACCGCCAGAACGCGGTTATCAAAAATGCATTTAAAGATAGGCATAACAATATTGGGCATATCCGCAGCCCACGTTGGTTTTTCCAATATCGTCACACATGCCTATAGATTTTTTGGATTTTTGGGATTGTTTATCATGTTTGCTATTCTTATCTATTTTTTGACCAGAAAAAACGCGGAATAAGCCGAAATTTCTAGTGACTTTGTTGCTGCGAGTATGTTATAATCATTTAGTGCAGCGATATAGATAAATAAGGATGATGGATTGCAATGAGAAAATACAATCTGTATCAAATAGACTCTTTCACAAAAACCAAATTTACCGGAAATCCCGCAGGAGTTATAACTAACGCAGGTGGCCTAACCGAAACCCAAATGCAGCAAATTGCCCGAGAGCTTAACAATTCGGAGACTGCCTTTATTTTTCAACCGGATGAAGAAGGGTATGATGTGCATGTTCGTTTCTTCACTCCCGCCCGCGAAGTACCCATTTGCGGCCACGCTACAATTGCTGCCCATTATGCCAGAGCCATCGAAAATAATCTGGGCACAACCCGCGTATATCACAAAACCGGGGTGGGAATTTTGCCTGTGGATATCATAAAAGAAGACAATGACTATAAAATCGTAATGACTCAGGGCGAGATTGGTTTTAGCGAGGTTTTAGAGGAAGAAATTGTCGATAATATACTCAATGCACTTCATATTAACGCAGTTGAGCTTATAGGAGATTGCTGCCCCATCCAAATAGCTTCAACGGGACATTCAAAGGTGATGGTTGGCATCAAGAGCAACGATGTATTGCACAGCCTAAACCCAAATATGGACATGCTTTCATCTATCAGCAAAACTATTGGTTGTAATGGCTTTTATGTGTTTACGATTAACGAAAACGATAGTATTTTAATTCGCGGAAGAATGTTTGCACCGGCCATCGGCATCAACGAAGACCCGGTAACGGGCAATGCTAATGGACCTTTGGGCGCGTATCTTGTACATCATAATTTGGTTAAACACGATAACGAAACATTCAGCTTTACAGCCGTTCAAGGTGAAGCAATGAAGCGTGCCGGAAAAATTGATGTTCAGGTTAAAATCAAAAATAATCAGCCCATAGAGGTTAAAATCGCGGGCAATGCAGTTATTGTATTTAAATCTGAGCTATGCCTCTGCATCTAGCTCATAGCCCAGAGCCTTGGCAGTTTTTACATATTCCCGCATCAAATATTCGCATAGCACACCAAAAGACTGCCCAAACCGCTGTTCCTTTTCTTCGCCGGCACTATCACCATCTGCCATGCAAGCGTAAAATATCTTGCGCGTATCCCAAAAAAGCTTTTGCCCCTCGGGCGAAGCCAGATACATATTGTGTTTTAGATGGTCAAAGAACGGCTTTAGCCCAGAATATCCCTCTGCGGCCAGCTCCAAGCCCTCTCCGTCTTCTGTATCCGTTCCAAACTCATGCATCATCAAATAAAACGGATGATATAGCTTTTCAAACCTCTCCCGAACAACGTTAAGCTTTCTATCTCGCTTATATCCAATGTTGGTCAAAAAATAGCCCATTGCAAAGGTGGCAATGGGGATGAGCAGCTGGATAATTCCTAAAGCATCCATAAAATAGCCTCCATAATTAATAATAACAGGCTTACCTGATTTATTCGTGTACCCAAATAACCATGTTAGACCATCTGCCAGTCCTTGCGCCGGTATTTAGCGTTCGTATTGTGCGAACTGATATTTCCGCATTAGTTTCAAGCATTCCTGTGTCAACCAAATCCAAGGTTGTTAAATCTATAGTCATTATTTCACCTATTTCCGTTGGGCCATCAACATTTAAAGTTAGCGTTTCATTACCAACAACCACGCGAGCCTCATACCAGCGTATAAAACGCCCAGCTTCCATATCACCTGTGCCGGTTGCAACCCAAGACGCTGTGCCATCTTCGATAGCAATAACAGGTGTTGAAGGTCTCGTTAGCTCATTATATGCTATCCAAGCAGTTGCAATAGCTGCCGATACTATCAATACACTAGCCAAAATAATCCTAATCTTTCTCTTTCCCATTTTTACAAACATGGTGCATTCTCCTTTTGTTGGCATTTTATGCAGAAAAATTAACGCATTAACTCCATCAAGAGCATCACGCATGAAACTGTAATCAAAAAGTGGTCAAGCCCAAGACGGCGTATCATACCGGCTTCCCGCAATATGCCGCACCTCACCCTTATAGCAGGCAAAATAGCAATATAATATATCCCGCATACAAATGTTAAAATTGCAATGCCGGCAAACACAGTTATATATTCATCCAAATCGGCCCCAAACCAAGCAACCCCATACAAAAGAATGTGAACACCAAAAATAATAAAAATGGCTGAAAACAGCAGATTGATAAGACCGGACATGCGCGTATAAGATTTTATCGTATTAATTTCTATTTCAGTTAAGGCCTCATCCCAATGAAGCATGGCTTTTTTCTTCGCCCTTTCAACAAATACATTTGGAAATGCAAACTTGATAATGCTGATGACGAGAGTTAATGAGCTGATGGATATAGATGCTGTTAAAAGATTCATACGCGCAAATCTCCAGATGTTATTTTGCAAATTATATCACGTTTGCTCATCAAAAATAACTGTGTGCTGGTTTAAACAAAAATCAAGAAATCTATAAAATTCACGTCTTGTTGAAACTGTGATAAAGGTATCAAAGATAACTCCCTTATCAAAGACAATATGTAAATCATAAGTACCCTCATAGCAAATATGATTAATTTTTAACGGCAAAAAATCATTTGCAAATTCCATTGAACGTACATCAAAAACACTACACTGCTCTTTTTTTCTGCCAAAAACATCCCAATTCCATTCATTATCGTATTCCAAGCTTTCATCATAGGGATTATAGATATCATGCGATGCTAGCAAAATTTTGTTTCCTCCTTGTACAAAACGCCATTGACACTGAAAATGTATCGCATAATCCCCAAAGTTTAGCCATAGCATATCCGCTGCACGGCCCAGCTTAACCAAGTCATTATTTATCAGTTTTCTAAAATCCACCTTCTTCACCTGCATTATGACATTTTATTTCCCATACATCATAACACATTCCATATCAAAATTCTATATCATTTTCTCTCAAAATCCATTTGTAGGCTTTCATACTTTTCTTGGTCATAAATCTCCTGTAAGGCTCGTATACATAGTACAATCTTAGTTTGTCCGGAGGGAATTTATGAAAAGAAGGTTGCTACTATTAATTATGATTTGCACCGCCGCGCTGGCATTTTCTGCATGTGCCGCCATACAAGAGAGGGTAGATATTTCTGCCTACGAGCGCATTCACAGGCAGTTAATGTCCATGGAAAGCTTTGCAGCACAGGCCACCGTTACCTTTATTTCCAATAATAACAGCCACACCTATGAAACCACCCAGGCAGCCCGCATAAGCGGCGAATACCGTATAGAGGTAACGGCCCCGCAAAATGTGGCGGGTAATACCACTGTATTTGATGGTACAACCATATCGCAATTTAATCCCCGTGTGGATGGCCGCGTATCACAAACCACCACAGAAGCACCAGAGCGGCTGGAAATACTACTAACATCATTTGTGCGTAATTTTGTAACCAGTCAGGAAGTGAGCGTTACAGCCGCAGCCCTGGATGAAGGGTTAACCACCGTGCTTGAGGCCACCATCCCCGGCGACCACCCATATATGGCCACACAGAGCTTGTGGGTCAGCAATGATACGTACCTGCCCATGCAGATGAAAGTATTCGACCAAAACGGCACAGAAAGAATTATTGTAATTTTTAATAGTTTTGAGTATAATGTGAATATAGAGGACAGTGCGTTTCAAATACAACAATAATTGAGGTGAAACACTAAAGATGATTACTTTCGGAAGAGCCGCGGCGGTAGTCAGCCACGCCGCAATAGCAAATAATATAGGTGTTGTGCGCAAAATGGTTGGTCCATCCGTGCGTGTGATGGCCGTGGTAAAGGCCAATGGCTACGGCCATGGCATACACGAGGTATCCCGCGCCGCCGTGGATGCCGGTGCAAACTGGCTAGGCGTTGCCACTGTCACAGAAGGTATATTCCTGCGCCGTTGGAATATTATGGTGCCCATTTTGGTTCTTAGCCCCGCCTTTGAAGAGGAATTTGAAAATATCATCCTCAATGACCTATCCAGCACTATTTTCAGCCTGGAAACAGCCAAGCTGATGTCTGATGTAGCTAGATATTTGGAGCGCGATGCCAAAATCCATATCAAAATAGACACCGGCATGAACCGTGTGGGCTATACCGGCGATGCCGCAGCTATAGCAGCTGAAATTGTCGAAATTTCCAAGCTGCCCGGTATCACGGTAGAAGGCATATATTCACATTTTGCCGCATCGGATGCAAATATAGAATTTACCCAGGCACAATTCGCGCGCTTTATGCATATAATAACTGCATTGGAAGATTTTGGTCTACATATTCCTATAAAGCATATTTCAAACTCTGGCGGCATATTGGGGTATCCCGAATGTAATATGAATATGGTGCGCTCCGGTGTGCTTACATACGGCCTTGCGCCAAGCTCCACCGTCAAGGGCGCACAGGAAATGGCCCAGATGGGCTTCGTACCCGCATTAACATTGAAAAGTCGCGTGGCCCATATCAAGCCCATAAAAGCAGGCGAAACTGTGGGATACAGCCGTAACTACACTGCCCCGCGTGACATGCTGGTAGCCAGTGTGCCTATCGGCTATGGTGATGGCCTATCGCGTCAGCTATCTAATAGCGGTCAAGTGCTGATAAACGGCGTATTTTGCGACATCATCGGCAATGTGTGCATGGACCAGTTTATGGTAGATGCAACCGAGGCAAGCGCAAAGCGGCGCGATGAGGTTATCATCATCGGTGAAAGCGGCAATGCCCGCATTTGGGCCGAAGATGTAGCGGCACGGCAAAAATCCATTAACTACGAGGTTGCCACGGCAATTTCCGAAAGAGTTGCCAGATTCTACGTATAATTTTGATGTACAGCGTTAACAATAGACATGTAGCCTAATCCCAGTAGATTTTTGTAAAATCGGAGAGTGAGGACATGTTGGTTAAACGCGGCGACATATTTTATGCAGACCTTAGCCCTGTGATAGGCAGCGAACAAGGCGGCGTGCGGCCCGTGCTAATAGTACAAAACGATGTGGGCAACAAATACAGCCCCACCATCATCTGCGCGGCAATCACCAGCCAAATAGGCAAGGCCAAGCTGCCCACGCACATAGAAATAGACTGCACAAAAGCCACCCTGGTAAAAGATTCCGTGGTATTACTGGAGCAAGTGCGTACCGTAGACAAAAAACGTCTACGCGAAAAGATTTGTCACGTAGACGATGCCTTTATGAGCAGAGTAGATAGAGCCCTGCGTGTTAGTTTTGGACTTGGATGAAAATACATACCGCAAAGGGCAATTATGAATTACGAATTACGAGTTGAAGCCACCGACATCCTCGGTGGTTTTTCATAGTAATTTTACTTTTAAACAACGAGGTCGCGCGCGGATGCAACCAACGCTCCAAGGGGGTATCCGCGCGCGAACCGAGGCGATTTAAAAGTTAAATGCCACATTGTATAATCAACTGCGACACCTAATAACAAAAAACTGAAATAACATAGCCCATAACACCAAAATCATGTAGAATAGAGTTTGATGAGAACAAAATTCACATGAGGA